>Ga0207641_10000082_pt1 | contig 138385 bp, 113 predicted proteins | sample KBSSwiS62_FD_184306 | JGI IMG/M metagenome (GOLD analysis project Ga0207641, IMG submission 184306) | Switchgrass rhizosphere microbial communities from Kellogg Biological Station, Michigan, USA - KBS Switchgrass S6-2 (SPAdes) (version 2) | ecosystem: Host-associated > Plants > Roots >... | reverse complement strand
AAGTTCACGCCAAAAAATAAAGAAATGAACAAGGCTTTTTTATTTCTGCTGATATCCTTCTTTTCAATACCAGTATTTGCGCAATTCAGTGTCAGCAGCAATAAAAGGTTTCTGCTAAAAGAAGGCCAGCCATTTTTCTGGTTGGGAGATACCGGCTGGGAACTGTTCCACCGCCTTAACCGCAATGAAGCCGATCAGTACCTTAAAAAAAGAGCAGAACAGGGATTTACTGTAATACAGGCCGTAGTGCTGGCCGAGTTCGACGGGCTGCATACCCCCAATGCCAACGGCGACCTGCCCCTGCTAAACGACGATCCTGCCACGCCCAACGAGAAATATTTTTCTCATGTAGATTACATTGTAGATAAAGCGGCTTCGTATCATATCAATATAGCCATGCTGCCCACCTGGGGCGATAAAGTATTTAAAGATCGCTGGGGAACGGGGCCTGAAATTTTTAACGAGCAGAATGCAGCAGTGTATGCAGGCTGGCTGGCCAACCGGTATAAAGACAGAAAAAATATTATCTGGATACTGGGTGGCGACCGCATTCCCCGGAATACTGATCTTGCCATCTGGCGTGCAATGGGCAGTGCCATTATGAAGGCAACATCAGACAAAGCCATTATCAGTTTGCATACCCAACCCAATGCACTGGGTTCGGCAGAATGGTTTCACCAGGATGCCTGGCTGGCATTCAATATGTTTCAAACAGGTCATTGCAGAGATGCAGACGTGTATGAAAAGATCCAGGCCGCCTATAACCTGGTGCCGGCTAAACCGGTGATAGATGGTGAACCGGTCTACGAAGATCACCCGGTATGTTTTAATGCAAAAGATTTGGGCACTACCAGCGCATTTGATGTAAGAAGATCGGCCTGGCTTGACTTGTTTGCCGGTGCGTTTGGCCATACTTACGGGTGTCATGATATATGGCAGTTCAATTCAAACAATCATGAACCGGTAAATGGTCCGCACTATAACTGGCAGGAGGCCATGGATTTGCCCGGCGCCCTTCAAATGAAATACCTGCGGACATTGATAGAAGCATTTCCCTATACCGAAAGGATACCCGATCAATCCATCATAAAAGAAAATAATTATACCCCTGCTGAAAGAATACAGGCTACAAGAGGCAATGATTATTTATTTGTATACAGTTGCGCGGGCAAACCCTTTACCGTTATCCCGGAGAAAATAAAAGGCAGGCAGCTAAAAGGGTTTTGGTACAACCCGCGCAATGGGAAAACAACAGCCCTGAATGTTGTTGAAAATACGAGTGAAAAAGAATTTGTCCCCCCGTCAAAGGGATATGGACAGGACTGGGTGCTGGTATTGTTCGATGCGGAAAAGAATTACAAGTTGTAGTTCAGATCATAGTTCTGCAAAACGACATTACGCTAATTTTTGATCAGCAGGAATTACCGCGACAAGGTAATGGACCAGGTGGTGAAAAATAAATTATGGACAAAATAAAATCTCCAATTACACGGGCTTAAACAGCTTTTATTGAAAAATTACCATTTTTTCATTTTCCTGAAAACGATGGTTCGTCTTTGGTAAAAACCCATATGTTCGTACAGGCCAATAGCACGCTGGTTGGTCAATGCTACATGAAGAAAGGACACAATATCATTTTTTTCATGAAGCTGACAAAGCGCTGCGATTAATTGCTGCGCATACCCACGACCGGTATAATCTGGTAGTGTGCAAATAGCGCTCAACTCACTAAAGCCCGGCAGCCGCATACGCTCTCCTGCCATGGCCACCAGTCTGCCCTCCTGCCTGATGCCCAAATAGCTACCCAGCAAACGGGTGCCGGTTTTATAGTAGCCCGGCTGCACGGTGTTAATAAGATCAAACATTTCATTGGCATTGTTCCCGTCAAGCGCTTCAATGACGGCCGAATTTCCTTTTACTGCCGTCTGTGCAACTCCAGCGTCCTTCAACACCATTTGCGCACAGGGCAATTCGTATTCCATCAACCAACTGGCAGGCAATACGGGCAACCGGTCTCCAATAATATAAAACGATTCATCCCTGGCTATAAAGTCATCCAGCGTTATCATACTGCCTTTGTCTCCATTCCTACAAGCGGTAAATGGCAACACATCATGCCGGTATCGTTTTGCCTCATTGGTTCCATATGCAAAATGGGCATGAAGGCTGTTGAGTGCTTCCCATGCGGGATTGTCTAAAACGGATTGATTCATTGATAGCCTGTAAAATTACCGATACACGAGCCGCCCTTTTTTATTACACGTTTTTTGAGAAATGCTAACACAGTTTTATAACATCCATATCCAACAACTCACCCAGCTTTTTAATTTTTGAACCTATATGCCCAATGCCAACAGCACAATGGTGGGCCGGACCATGACTATTCCAATCGTTAACAAACTTTCTTGCGCCGGCGGGAAACCTATAGCGGCTGTTGGTATTGCCTATTTGGAGAACCGGTCCTTTCACCGATTCGCCTTCTGCTACCAGCAACAGCAGCCCGCCATTTTTCGTCTCTACCACTGAAAGCAGGGTAACAGGGCCATTTTTTACCGACATTTCAACGGACAGGCCCTTGCCCACTTTTCCATGATATACTTCCAGCGGCCTTACTTTTGTTTTTCCTTCGGCGATGGCTATATGCCCGGGACCATCGTGGCCCATTAGCACTACATCGTCCGAAAAATCAATGGCATAATATTCTGTAAACGATCCCCCCGCGCCAAAAGCATCCATGATTTTCATGGCCTGCGCATTTTTTATTTCATATTCGCCTGCAACGGGTATGCCCCTGGCGGTTAATATGGAATTGCCCAGAATAATGGAAGCAATAGCCTCTTCATTTTCGGGGTTACCGGTACCTTTATAGTAATAGGCCATCGAACCCAGCTTATGTTCCTGCACCAGCATGTCCAATGCAACGGAAGTAATGGCCGATTTCTCCAGTTCGGCCGCGACACAGTCCTCCTGTATATCGAAGACCTGGTAAAAAAGCGCCAGCCGGTCTTTTATTTGCGTTTGACTTACTTTCTTTCTCAGCGATACCAATTCTTCTACTTCCAGCAATTCTATATGACCGCCAAAATGGGCATACTGCCGTGTAAGATCACTGTAAATATCCAGCATACCGCTGTAGTAATGCCCCATACAGCCAAGGCGGTTGTAAAACATGGTATTGGCCACACTGGCTGCTTCAACCCATTCTGTTATCTCCCTCCAGCAGGTAGGGTCGTTGTGCAACATTCCGGTAACCTGGTGGAAACGGATACCTGTGCGGTTGAACACATTGGCAATTTCAGGCACCGGGCAGGCAGAACAAAAAGCCAGCCATTCGCCCGTCATTTTGGTTCTGTTGTCCATTGCATTAAAGGATGTATAATCAATAGCCGCTTCGGGAGAAAGATTAAGTATAATCACCGGCACTTTTGCCCGCTGCACTACCGGCAATACCGTGGATGATAATGCATATGTTGTAACGTAAAGAAAAATAATGTCTGCATCTTCGGTTTTAAACAGTTTACCCGCCGCAAAGGCTTTATCTGTAGTATCTACAAGACCTGCATTGATTACCACGCCGTGCATAGCTGCAAGGCGCTGGTGAATGATTGCAAGATAACCTTCCAGCCTTTCCTTCAGTCCTTCAAATTGCGGCCAGTAGGTATCGAGCCCAATACCAAACAAGCCAATTTTTAAAGAATTATTTTTCATTTGATTAATCATGTTGGTGGAACAGGCAAATTGATGCGTATGAAACAGGGGGCGGTTTAATGATGTGTTCAACGTTCCTGCAATTTATGTAAGTACCTGGTTAAACTCCAGCCGTTCTCCATCGGGCCCGGTAATATTAAAGTATTTACAGCCTTTTTTCCAGAAAGGAAGAAATACCGGTGCCTGTTCTATTATTTGAAACGAAGCATTTTTTAGCTGGCTGAAAACGACGTCAATATCATCTACATCAAACGCTATGTGATCAATATGTCCGTTTTTCCTGTTTTTAACTTCATCTGTTTGTTTGGCCGGCAGCTGGTAAAGCTCAATAATAACCGAGTTATTTTTCATCATAATACAGGTGCCGTCTCCATCGGGTGTGGCAAATAACGACTGCATTACATTGGTAAACCCAAGGCGCCTATAAAATTTTTCTGAAACGGCTATATCGGTTACCGGTATCCCAACATGTTGCAGATGATTAATAGCAATCGCAGGCGGTGCATTCATTGGCTTATTTTTAAAAGAACAGTAATTTATTGCATTTTTATTATTTATACCTGGTTTTCTGTTATTACCCTCCTGGCAATGCTATGTCTGAAATAAAGTAAATAATCGCTTGTGCCGGCTAATACAAGAATTCTTCAAACAACCGAAATTGAACGTACAGACTGGCTTAACCCTGTATTAAAGTCATCCTGCAATACATTATATCAATTCATAATTTGTAGCTTTGCGCATAAACGAAAATACAAGCATGAAAAAATATTGTGGTGTCATGGTGTTGTTACTGATTGCCGGTGCTGCCTTTTCGCAATCTACTGTTACAGCGGCAGAAGCTGCCAAACATGTTGGCGAGAAAATCACCGTTTGCGACAAGGTATTTGGTGGCCGGTTTTTAGAGAATGCCAATGACCAGCCTACACTTATCAATATGGGCGATGCCTGGCCCAATAACCCGTTTACATTTGTGATTTTTGGCGATAACCGGAAAAAATTCAGCTATAAACCGGAAGATTTTTTGGTCAATAAGCAGGTCTGCGTTACCGGAGAAATCAAGACCTACCGAGATAAACCACAAATCATCGTTACCGACACGTCGCAGGTAAAAATCAAATAAGCCGCAACTGCCTGGCGATTGCCGGGAATCTGGTGGCCGTAAGTGCAAAAAAGTATTTAGCAACACCCGGGCAGGCTATATCTGATTAATTAGTCTGTTCATCGAAAAATTTTGAAACCGGGCGTGCACACGCCTATATTTGTAACGGTTTTTCATAGGATATTGGATTTTAACACGGGGCAGGATTTCCATCCAGCCCCTTTTTATTTACAGGGGTCTTTAAAAAAAATAGTCCCGCCTTGTGGGCGGGACGCACTAATTAGTTACCATTAACCATTAAACCTTATCCTATGAAAGTTCTAAGCTAATAAAGAAACTGCTTTTAGAAAAGAAAAAGAGCATTTATCTGTAAGTCAGCCCGGCCTGGGCATACAACGCCCATCCCGGCCCGCCGGTAAGAAAAGCCTGCTGTGCTTCTCAAAAACAACTATCTCTTTGCACCGGCACTACCGTACAATGGGTGGCTGGGTGGGCTGAGTGGGTGGTTGCGGTTCTATTTCTGGCTTTGGACCCGGCATAAAAATGTTTTAGTAGATTAATAAAACAGGCCTGTTCAGCAACTATGCCCGTTTCCTGGAATTGTTTTTCTTATCCTGGTTTTCTATTTTAAGATTGTATTTAACTATATCCCAGTACTCTTTTCCATAGGCTACCAGTATTTCGTCACCGGCATTGATAGCTGCAATGGCCCTGATGTATACTTTGTTATTATTGACATGATATTCGGCATTATTCGACACCCCGCGGATTTTAAATGCGCCCTTTGCATCGTTTGCATACCTGCCCAGATTGGTACGATCGGGCCTGGCATCAATTACATGGTTCCTGTTTATATAGAAAACATAACCATTGAAATCCTCCTCTTCCTGGACCTTTTTCCAGGTGGTAATGTCTCCCTTGTATTCGGTAATAATACTGCCCCTGGGTATAAATGTCCGCGTAAACAATCCTTTTCCTGCGCCTGGCAGGGTTGATTTTTTTACCTGCAAACTTTTCCGTGCTACCATAATAATAAAATAATAAAATTTAGCTGTTATTTAGATCAATGTCCTGCAGATAACTATGAAAGAAACATGCCATGCTTACCTGTTTCAACATTTATTGTGCTGAGAAAAAATATACACTTTACCGGCCAGGCTGATTATTCATGTAGAAATACCTGCCCAGCTTTGTTTAACCCAATAAAAACAAGCCTTCAGCAACAACTCTTCATCATTTACAGTTGTTAAAACCGCCGGCTGCCGGTTGGCAATTTTGAATATTGGTTATATTTGAATTGATGAACTACCCGGATAACCGCCCGATCACTCAACTTAACAGGCTGCCTTTTGTTACAAACCGCCAACCAATTTAATAAGGGGTTCTGTATGAAAAAAAAATCATTCCTTTTTTTATTTTGTATAGTGGCCGGTGTTGCCGCAATAAGTAGTAACCGCTTCGCTACAACCAATAAATTCGCTACAACCAATAAAAATTACATTGCTGTACAGGACACTACGCCCTTATATGCTACCCATGTTATGCTGGCCTTTACCGATTTTGCACCGCACTACAAAACATGGCTGCAAAACCTTAGGCAAGACGGATATAACTTGTTATGGGGCTATATGGATGTATACAGTGGTACTTATCCGTTATGGACCCGGCATTTGCTGGATACCGCAAAGGCTGCCGGTCTTCCCGTAATGCTGGGCATGCCCGGTGGCGCAGCGCCCGCCGAGATTATGCAAATGATCATTGACACGCGTAACCATCCTGCCGTATTCAGGATAAAGAACAAACCGGTTTATTCTATTTATTACTACAAGCAGTCTGCTTTCCAGACCGTACTGGATTTATTGGAGCAGCACGGCATTCATAAAAGCGATTTTGTTTTATGGAGCAGCCTTCTGTACCCGCAAAATCAGTATTGGAAGGGTCCGGATGCCTGGGCCGAAAATTATAGCCTGCTGGAAAATGAAAAAAGTGCCCATCATGTGTACGATTACAATACCAACCTGGATGGTGTAATCAATTTTTCTGTAGACAAGGCCACTTCAGCCGATGGCCTGGCGCGCGAACGGGTCATCTTTGAAAATACTACTATCACCAGGGTGGGCAGGGCCAGGCGCAAACTAACTATGGTGGGCGTTAGTATGTTGTATCATTCTGTACAAGACTGGGACCTGGGTTTTTCAGGAGCCGATTCGATCTGGAGGGCCATCATAAAAACGCCGGTTCCCCTGCGGCCGGAAGCGGTTTGCGATGTAACGGCGAACGATTACAAAGAACTGAGTTATATGAGCAGGCTGGAAGCTCCTGAAACAAATGGACTCAGTTACCTGCCACCGCTGAGCGCCGGCTTCACTTTTGGCAATGGTGCACGCATACCCCTGCTGGATCACAGCGGCATACAAAAATTTTTCAAGCCCTATATTGAAGCATATAAAAATAAGAAGCAGGCGATAAAGATTACCGCCGACCATATTTTTGCCTGGTATCCCCTGCATCCACGCAATGTGGCGCCCAGCAATGCCATTCCCGCCGAACTTTCTTTCTATAAACAAATAACGCAGGGATTCTGGAACAGTAGTCCCTACGCAAAAACCCCTGCCTGGGTAAGCGCCGGCAAGCTTCCCAATTTCAACAAAATAAGAATGGCCGTGCATTTAAAAGCGCCTGCAAAACTGGTTATCAACGGAACTGTTTCCGCAGCTACTTATCCGGCAGGTATCGCCTTTTTTGAGATACCCCTTGCTATGGGTACGCCGGTATTTAAGATACAAAGAAACGGGGTAGATGTTGCCAGTGTAAAAGGACAGCAACCAATAACCAATAACCCCTGGCCGGGCGGCTGGGACTACCTGATTCAGCAATTGTATTAAATAAAAAAAGGTGTTTGATAACTGCTTTTAAAAATAGTTATCAAACACCTTATGGTGGAGCCGGGGAGGGTCGAACTCCCGTCCAAACATATTCGCCGAAAGCTTTCTACATGCTTATTTCCTTATTATTTGTCGGCCTTGCACAGGAAAAGAACAAACCAATGCAAAACTTAGCTGTATGGTCTTAAGCAACCGTCACAGCCTTCGGTTGCAGCATCCTGTTTTTGTTTTGAGTCGGCGGCGGAGCATGGTAACAGGCGAACCTGCTCAAGCGGCCCTAATGACTACTTAATCACTGATTAGGCAGCCATGGCATACTGAGTATTGCCATTTGAAGTTTGTGCGTTCAAGATTAAAGTGCTGATCACACAATGCACTGCATGCTTACACTCTCAAAGATCTATGCTGTCAAAACCAATACGGCCCCATTGCAGGCAAAATAAGCTGACACAATTATGAACCAGGCTTTTTACCGTAGCTCATCATCCTTGCCTGCCTGTCCGGCAGGCGTCGCACTCTTCTGCCTTTGTACTGCTATTCAACTTCAGGCTTATATAACAACAGCCTGCAAAAATACGGATAAATATCAAGAAGGCAAAAGGCAGAAGACACCAGGTGCAAAGCCGTCACGGGCAATGATATACTGTGCCAGGAAAGCTTGCAGGCTGCGATCCTTACATTATTTTATTCGCATAGACCTGCCTTTCGTCACCGGGTCTTACCTAACTCCAAATTCCTGATTCCCAATTCCCATTTTGCCGTAGTTTAGCCGCATGAACCACAAAAGTTTTCCGCAGGCCATTTATACATCGGAAACAGATAGGCTTAACAACCAGTTGCTGTTGCTAAAAAAAAGAAAGGATACCATTGCATGGACAAGGTTTGGCGTTATCATTTTGCTGATAGCCGCCTTGTATTATTTATACCCAACCGGCCTTCTGTATGTTTCTGTTGCAAGTGTATTGCTTATCGCGGTATTTATCCGCCTGGTAATAATGGCTGCCAACAATAATACCGCTATAGAAAATTACAGGCGCCTGTTCAGCATCAACCAGCAGGAAATACAAATAGCCGCCGGCGATTACCTGGAAAGACCCGATGGAGAAAGTTTTCGCTCAGCTACCCATCCTTACGCCAACGACCTTGACATTTTTGGCCAGGCCTCTTTGTATCAATATACCAACCGTACCACTTCGCAACAAGGTAATGGACAATACGCCGGATGGTTGCTGCATCCCGCCAGTGCCACCATTATTTTACAAAGACAGGAAGCGGTGAAAGAACTTGCCCCGCAATACCAGTGGCGGCAACAGCTTCAGGCACATGGCCAGGAACAGACCATCACTTCGGGCACGGAAAAAAAAATCAATGACTGGGTGGCCGAGCCTGATATCTTCAGTCATCAATCCAAATGGAAATTACTGAGATGGATATACCCCGTGATTGCCCTTGGCACTGTGGTATTGTTTATGACAGATAGTATTTCTGGCCGGCAATTTACAGCCGCCTACATCCTGTTTTTTATTGTTTCAGCCTATGTAACAAAGTTGATTGCTTCGCAATACATGCAGCTCAACAAAATTGTGCCCGAAGTGGACATACTCAGCAAAAGCGCCGCCTGGATAGAAAATAACCCATTTAAGTCGCACCTCCTGCAGCAGGTACAGGCCCATTTTAAAATTGACCATACGCCTTCCTCCGTTGCCATTAAACGACTGAAGGGCATACTGGATAAATTTGATATGAACCTGAATATGCTTTTCCTCATTTTCATCAATCCCTTTCTTTTATGGAACCTGCAGGCCATTTTTGAACTGGAAAAATGGCGGAAAAATAACAAAACAAAAACCGCCCAATGGTTTACAGCCCTGGGTGAAATGGAAGCCGTCTGCACGCTGGCCAATATTCATTTTAATCATCCGCACTGGTGCTTACCCGTTATCGATCAGCAGCAACATGGCACGCTGATAACTACCGGTATTGCCCATCCGCTTATACCGGAAAGCAAATGTGTAGACAATGATTTTTCTACCAGCGGAACGGCGCAGGTTGCCCTGGTTACGGGTTCCAATATGGCTGGCAAAAGCACCTTTTTAAGAAGTATCGGCGTAAATACGGTACTGGCCATGGCGGGCAGTGTGGTATGCGCCCGCCAACTAACCATTTCTGTAATGCGCATCATCAGCAGCATGCGGGTAGCCGATAATTTACAGGAAAGCACATCTACCTTTTATGCAGAGCTCAAAAAACTGCAATCCATTATAACCGATGTAAACAACCATGAAAATGTTTTTGTGTTGCTGGATGAGATATTGCGCGGCACCAATTCACTCGACCGGCATACCGGTTCAAAAGCGCTGGTAAAACAACTAATCAATAAAAATGCTGTTGCCATGCTGGCCACGCATGATGTGGAACTGGCTCATTTGCAAAAAGATTACCCCGCCAATATTCACAACTATCATTTTGATGCGCAGATTGCCAATGAAGAATTGTATTTCGATTACAAATTGAAAGAGGGCATTTGCCAGAGCCTGAATGCTTCTATTTTGATGAAAAAGATTGGCATCGAGTTGTAAGTTGTAAGTCGTAAGTTTTAAGTAGCTGCACTTATGACTTACACTTACAACCCGCAAAAGGACTTAATACTTATAACTTACCACTTACAACTTTTACTTGAACATCCTGAATATATCCAGGCCCAGTGCATACGCCATTACACCCATCAGCAAAACCATCCCGGCTGTTTGTGCATATTCAATAAATTTGTCGCTGGGTTTGCGGCCGCTAATCATTTCTATCAGTGTAAACAAGGCATGGCCGCCATCCAGTGCCGGGATAGGTAAAATATTCATTAATGCAAGCACCAACGAAAAGAATGCCGTCATCTGCCATAAAGCTTCCCAGTCCCAGGTAGGCGAATACATTTTGGCAATACTAAACACACTGCCCAGTGACTCTGATGTTTTAACACGGCCTGAGAAAATCAATTTTAACTGCAGCCAGTAGTTTTGCAATGTTTCCTGGCTTCTTTTGAGACCGGCAGGAAAAGAAGCTGCCAGTGTATAACTTACTTTTTTCTCTGTGTAAGGTTTTGCTGTTGAATCGGGCCAGGCACCCAAACCAAATTTTCCTTCCGGCGAAACGGCGGAGGCAATTTGCAATGTATCCTTTCCCCGAAGCACCTGCAGGTTGATGGGCTTGCCCTTGTTTTCTCTCAGATAAGTCCTGAAATCGCTGTAAAATGTTGTTTTGATACCATTGTAGGAAAGTATTTTATCACCCACTTTCAGGCCAGCTTTTAATGCCGGGCCATCGGGCAAAATGGTATCCAGCTTTTCAAAAGGATAACGGAAACTGATAAAATTGATATCCTTGAAATGGATTAAGGTGCTGGCAAAATTGGCAGGTATATCAATTGTTTTTTTCTCACCATTCCGGTCTATTTCTATTGTTTTTGCCTCCTTTAAAATGATATTCAGCGGAATATTCCTGAATTTTTCTACATACTTACCATCCAGTGATAAGATCTGGTCGCCGTTCTGCAAACCAATCGACTGACCCAGGGAATCCACTTCGATGCCATACTTCAGGCCATTGGTGGGGATATAATCATCGCCCCAGTGAAAAAGCATCAGGGCATAAATTAAAAAACCCAGTACAAGATTCACAATTACCCCTCCCACCATTATAATTAAACGTTGCCAGGCAGGTTTGCTTCTGAATTCATAGGGCTTGGGTGGCAGTTTCATGGCTTCCTTATCCATGCTTTCATCAATCATTCCCGAAATTTTCACATAGCCCCCAAAAGGTATCCAGCCCAGTCCCCATTCTGTTTCGCCAATTTTCTTTTTTACCAGTGAAAACCAGGGGTTAAAGAAGAGATAGAATTTTTCAATCCGGCAGCCAAACCATCTGGCCGGAAGAAAATGCCCCAGTTCATGCAAAACCACTATGATAGAGAAAGAGAAAATAAATTGACCCGCTTTTATGCCCGTTTCCGCCCAGTTAATAGCTAATAATGTCATAATTCGTACACCGCATGGGCGGCAAGTTTATCTAATTTGTTAAGGATGCAAATATCTGCCAAAAAGGGTTAGGGAAATCAGAAAATTTACGAATGCCGCGTCCCGGGTTGCTGCAGGCGCCCGCGACTGATTAACGGGCTTACATGTGTATGAGTGAAGCCGCATAACTCCTTGCTTCTCCGTCTGTCTCAAAATATTCTTCCAGCGTTGGGTTTTGTATAAAGGGGATTTTATGCATGGTTTTTTCAATCAAATCGGTCATATCTAAAAAGCCAAGCCTGTTCTTTAAAAAAGCATAGACCGCAATTTCATTGGCGGCATTTAAAATACAGGGCAGGTTGCCGCCTTTAAACAGCGCATCACCTGCCAGCGACAGGTTCCTGAAAGTTTTTATATCGGGCTCTTCAAAAGTTAGTGTATTTGGTTTTTTAAAATCGTACCGCGGAAAAGTATTGGGCACCCGGTTGGGGAAAGTAAGGGCGTACTGGATGGGCAGTTTCATGTCGGGCAGGCCCATTTGAGATTTAATGCTGCCGTCTTCAAACATCACCATACTGTGAATAATGCTTTGCGGGTGTACCACCACCTGTACCTGTTCGGGCTTCAGGTTAAACAGCCATTTGGCCTCAATCATCTCCAGGCCCTTGTTCATCAGGGTGGCAGAGTCGATGGTAATCTTGGCGCCCATTGCCCAATTGGGGTGCTGCAGTGCATGATCGCGCTTTACGTTCACCAGGAAATTGGGTTTTTTCCCTAAAAACGGGCCGCCGGATGCGGTAAGTATTATTTTTTCGATGCGGTTTCTTGTTTCGCCCACCATGCATTGAAAAATGGCTGAATGTTCACTGTCTACAGGTATTACAGGCACACGTTTCTGAACAGCTTTACTCATTACAATATCGCCCGCTACCACCAGCGTTTCCTTATTGGCCAGTGCCACCATCTTACCATTTTCAATGGCTTTTAATGTGGGGCGCAAACCGGCAAAACCAACAATAGCTGCCATCATCATATCGTAGCAATCCATGGCAGCGACTTCTTCCAGCGCCTTTTCGCCGGCAAAAACCTTTACATGCGTACCGGCAAGCGCTTCCTTTACCTTGCTGTATTTTCTTTCATCTCCTATAACTACAATATTGGGATTAAACTCAAGGGCCTGTTTTATCAGCAGGTCGTCATTGCCCTGGGCAGTAAGAACCTCAGCGGAAAATAAATGAGTATTGGCAGCAATTACATTCAATGCCTGGGTGCCGATAGAACCCGTAGAGCCAAAGAGAGCGATGCGTTTTTTATTTGATTCAGCCATGCGTTTGGTAGTTCTTTAAAATCTCATCCCTGAACTGGGTCAGAAAACAGAAGTCGGAAGCCTGAGTTCGGACTTCCGACTTCTGACTGCCGGTTTTTGACACCCGGTAAACGGCAATTTATGACAATAATTGCTCCAATGCACGCGCTACTTTGCCAAAATTGAAGCCTTCCACGGCCTTTTGCATCATTCCCTGAATTTCTTTGGTACACAAATTACCAATAGAGCCCTCATGTGTATGGTGTACCGCAGTGTTATAATGAAAATCATTTTCCTCAATGGCAAGACCTACTTTTTTATAGGCATCCCTGAAAGGCAAACCCTGCAAAACCAATTTATTTACTTCTTCCACGCTAAAGAGATACTTGTATTTTTCGTCCTGCAGGATGTCTTTTTTTACTTCTATATTACTCAGCATGAGCCCGGCCATTTCTATGCAATTTTTCAATGTCCGGAAACTGGGAAATAAATGCTCTTTTAACAACTGCAGGTCCCTGTGATAACCAGAGGGCAGGTTGGTGGTCATGAGCATAATTTCATTGGGAAGCGCTTTTACGCGGTTGCAATACGAACGTATCAGTTCAAATACATCCGGGTTTTTTTTATGCGGCATGATGCTGCTGCCGGTGGTCAATTGCGGCGGAAAACTGATAAAACCAAAATTCTGGTTTAAAAAAAGGCAGGCATCCATAGAAAGCCTGCTTAGCGTATCGGCCAGGTTGGCCAGGGCCATGGCTACTACCCTTTCCGCTTTTCCGCGTCCCATCTGCGCATATACTACATTGTAATTCAGATCATCGAAACCCAGTAAATGTGTAGTTAGCTGCCGGTTGATGGGAAAGGAAGAACCGTAACCGGCTGCCGAACCCAAAGGATTTTTATTGACAACCTCATAGGCGGCTTTCAGTGTTATCATATCATCTACCAGGCTTTCTGCATAGGCACCAAACCATAGCCCGAAAGAAGACGGCATAGCAAGTTGCAAATGGGTATAGCCAGGCAATAAATCATTTTTATACTGTTCGCTCTGTGCCTGCAGTAACTCAAAAAAAGGCTGAATGGCCAGCACCAGTTCCTGCAATTCATTTCTTAAAAACAGTTTCACATCAACCAGCACCTGGTCGTTGCGGCTGCGGGCGCTGTGAATCTTTTTGCCGATATCGCCCAGTTTGCCGGTAAGCAATAATTCTACCTGCGAGTGAATATCTTCAACATTGTCTTCCAGTGTAAATTCGCCCAGCTTTACTTTTACGTATATCTCCTTTAATGCAACATGCAATTGCTCCCTTTCATCTTTTGTAAGCAGGCCAATCGTCTCCAGCATTTGTGTATGCGCCAGTGAACCCAGCACGTCAAAAGCGGCCAGGTACAAATCCATTTCACGGTCGTTGCCCACCGTGAAATTTTCTACTTCCTTCAGCGATGCAATGTTTTTTTGCCAGAGTTTCATCCCACAGTTATTTTATAGTATTTGTTCCAGTAATTTTATATAAGTCTCAATACCGCCCTTAATTTCATCAAGATAAATAAATTCATCGGCAGTGTGGCTGCGGGCGCTGTCTCCCGGGCCCATTTTTAAAGCAGCAAATGGCATTAGGGCTTTATCTGATGTAGTGGGTGAACCATAATAGCCTTTACCCATACTGATGCCGGCCTTTACCAACGGATGATCCAGCGGAATGGAAGTTGATTTCATGCGGGTGGTGCGTGGTTTGTACTGGCTCTTCAGGTTATCTTTCAGGGCATCCAGGATTTCTTCAAACGTATACAATTCGTTTACGCGCACATCAATTACATATTTGCACTGCGAAGGCACTACGTTGTGCTGTTTGTTTTCTGTTTCAATAATGGTTACCGTCATCCTGGATTCACCCAGCAAATCACTTACTTTATCAAAGCGGTAATTTCTTATCCAGTTTATATCATCAATTGCTTTGTACAAGGCATTTTCACCTTCGTTGCGCGCTGCATGGCCCGAGCGGCCGCTGGCGGTGCAATCTATTACCATCAATCCACGTTCTGCAACGGCCATTTCAAGTTTGGTAGGCTCGCCTACAATGCCAAAATCAATATTGCCCAGGTAGGGAAGCACCAGCTCTATTCCATTTACGCCACTTATTTCTTCTTCTGCGCTGGCCGCAAAAACCACGTTGTGATTGATGTCGCTCCTGTTGTAATAATACAGGAAAGTAGCCATCAGCGATACCAGGCAACCGCCCGCATCGTTACTGCCCAGGCCAAATAGTTTACCGTCTTTTTCTACCGGCGTAAACGGATCCATGGTATAGCCTTTATTGGGCCTTACCGTATCGTGGTGAGAGTTTAAAAGAACGGACGGCCGCCGCTCATCGTAATGTGCGTTCTTTGCATAAATATTATTACCCACCCTTTTATACGGCACGCCATTGTCGTGGAAAAAACGTGTTATTAGTTCAGCAGTATCGTTTTCTTCTTTTGAAAAGGATGGCGTGCTTATCAGTTGCTTTAGCAAAACAACTGCTTTTTCAAAGAGCAAGTCAGTAGAATGGTTCATGTGCAAAATTTAATTTTCATTGCTGTATGGCAGTTCAGAGAATTATTCCTGTCTCCATGGTCTGCATTTCCCGCCGGCTATAAAACCTGCCTGAAAAAGGCCGGTTGCTATTCCTTGTTATTTAATCAATGTACCTGCTACCCGGTCTGTAACATTTACCGAAATATCGCGGGCATCGCCAATAATCACCTCCTGCACGCCATTGCCGATGGCAGCAAAAGCATTGTCTATCTTGGGCAGAATTCCATCAAATAATTTATGCTGTTCCAGCAGGTATTTATAAATGTCTTTTGTTATCAGTGTTATCACCGAATTATCATCGGCCACATTTTCAAGCACCCCTTTTTTTTCAAAGCAATAGATCAGCCTCACCTGGTATTTTTCAGACAATGCTACCGCCAGTGAGGATGCAATGGTATCTGCATTGGTATTCAGCACCTGTCCTTTTTCATCATGGGTAAGCGGGGCAAAAACAGGTACCAGGCTGTTTTCAAGCAACGAAGTAAGGATTGCTATGTTTATCTTATTCTCTTTTACATCGCCCACAAAACCATAATCGATTTCTTTAACCGGTCGTTTTTCAGCAGGAATAATATTGGCATCTGCGCCTGTTAATCCAATGGCATTGCAACCTTTCGCCTGCAACTGTGCAATTATCTTTTTATTCACCAGGCCGCCATATACCATCGTTACCAAATCAATAGTTGCAGCATCGGTAATACGCCTGCCATTTGTATAGTTGGGGGCAATACCCAGCTGTTCCCCAATCCTGGTAGCAATTTTACCACCACCATGTATAAGTATTTTCTTTCCTTTTATATTGGCCACATCATCAAGAAATGCGGACAGGTTTTTTTCACTGTCTATTACATTACCCCCAATCTTTATAACAAACAACTGTTCCATTTCTTTTTAGATTTATAGCCCCGCCAAAATTTCTGCCAGTACGGCCTGCGCTGCCCACACCCGGTTGGCAGCTTCTTGTGTTACAATGCTATTGGCACCGTCCAGTACTTCATCGCTTAGTTCCACATTTCTTCTTACCGGCAGGCAATGCATTACTTTGGCATGGTTGGTCAGTTTTAATTTTTCATTGGTCAGCATCCATGCAGGATCATTGCAGTAAATCCTTCCGTAATCATTAAATGTGCTCCAGTTTTTTACATACACATAATCAGCATCTTTCAATGCTTCATCCTGGTGATGGGTAATGGTAGCGCCTTTTGTAAAACTTTCATGCAGTTCATAATCTTCCGGGTGGGTGATGACAAAATCTGCCGCTCCCCAGGCATTTATCCATTGCGAAAAGCTATTGGCAACACATTGTGGCAGGGGTTTAACATGCGGCGCCCAGGTAAGTACAATTTTGGGGCGTCTTTTTTCTGCAAATGTTTCTGTTATGGTAATAATATCGGTAAGGCTCTGCAGGGGATGCAATGTGGCGCTTTCCAGGCTTATCACCGGTATGCCTGCATATTTAATAAATTGCTTTATATACAATTCGCTGTAATCATCATCCCTGTTTTTTAGCGAAGGGAAAGTGCGGATGCAAAGTATATCAAAATATTTCCCCAGAATGGGCGCCGCATCTTTCACATGTTCTACGGTGCTGCCGCTCATAATGGCTTCCTCTTCAAATTCAAGCGCCCATCCGTCCTGCCCCACATTGAATACAATTGCTTCCAAACCCAGGTTATTGGCGGCTACCTGTGTACTTAAACGGGTGCGCATGCTGGGGTTTAAAAAAAGCAAGCCAATGCGTTTGTTTTTACCCAATGCTTTATCTTTCAGGGGATCCGCTTTAAAAGCAAGTGCTTTCTGCACCATGGTATTGATGTTGCCTGCATCATGAACGGAAATGAATTGCTTCAAGAGTGGTTTATTTTTTAATTATTCTGATAATGGTTGATTTTTTGTCGTCAAACGTCAGGCGTGAGGCGTGAGTCTTTTGCGACGTAAAGGCACTCACGACTGACGCCTGACGTCTCACGATTAAGCCGTTACCGTTTTCTGGTTCTTTATTTCAGCTATCGCTTCCTGCAACGCATCTAAAAATTCGTCTGTTTGCTTTTTGCTGATGGCCAGCGATGGCAGCAATCTTATTACATTTGGTTTTGCCTCGCCGGTAAACACATTAAAATCATACAGTAATTTTTTACGAAGATCTTTCAGTTCCGCGGGCACATCAAAGCCAATCATTAACCCACGGCCGCGCACATTTTCAATACCCTCAATATTTTTCAGCCTGTTTTTTATATACATGCCGCGTTGCTTGGCCATTTCTACCAGGTTTTCTTCTTCTATTACTTCCAGTACCGCCAGCGCTGCTGCGCAAGCCAGCTGGTTGCCGCCAAATGTAGTACCCAGCATGCCATGCTTTGGTTTTATATGCGGCGCAATTAAAATGCCCGCTACCGGGAAACCATTGCCCATGCCTTTTGCCATGGTATAAATATCTGCGTTTACACCGGCAAAATCATGAGAAAAAAACCGGCCGCTTCTACCATAACCACATTGTACACTGTCGGCTATATAAACAGCATTGTATTTATCGCAGAGAGAGCGGATCAGTTGCAAAAACTTTTCATCTGCCACATTGATTCCACCCACTCCCTGTATGCCTTCAATAATTACTGAAGAAATTTCCGCGCCATGCGCCGCAAAAATTTTTTCCAGCGCTTTTTCATCATTGAAAGGGCAAAAGATTACATTATCCGTTTCATTTACCGGTGCTACAATATTGGGGTTGTCGGTTACGGCCACTGCCAATGAAGTTCTTCCGTGAAATGATTTTGAAAAGGCTACCACTTTCTTTTTGCCATTGTGAAAAGAAGCCAGCTTCAATGCATTTTCTGTTGCTTCGGCACCACTGCTCAGCAAAAACAACTGGTAATCTTCCTTACCGCTTATCCTGCCCAGCTTTGCCGCCAGTTCCTGCTGCAACGGTATATGCACAGAGTTGGAGTAGAAAGCTATTTTGTTTAACTGGTCTTCAATTCGCTTTACCCAATGAGGGTGGGTATGTCCTATACTAATCACGGCATGGCCACCATACATATCCAGGTACTGCACGCCATTGTCATCCCACACATAAGAGCCCTGTGCCTTTACAATGGTAATGTCGTTGAGCGGATAAACGTCGAACAAAGTCATAAGTGTTAAGTTATAAGTAATAAGTCATGCTCTCACTTTATCTATCAGCGAAATCAGCATGGCCTTTACTTCATTTACGTAATTAAATAATACATCAAACATGTCAGGCTTCAGGTATCGCAAATCTCTTGACAGGATTAAAAGGTATTCCGATTCGTTTGCGGAACCTAATGCAATATTCAAAAAATTGGCGAAATCACTTTTTGTATTCTTGCCGCAACCCTCAGCTATACTAGCGGGTATAGAAAAAGCAGCCCGTCTAAGTTGATTCGTCAGCCCATAAACTTCTTCTTTGGGAAACCCCCGTGTATCTTCATATACTTTTAGTGTAAAGAGATGTGCTTTTTCCCAAACTTTCAGATCTTTATAGTTTTGCATAGCAATTTACATTGATGCTCCATACTTACTACTTAAAACTTACTACTTAGAACCCAATTGCTTTCAATCGCAATCCTGCACGCTCATCCAACCCAAACATCAGGTTCATATTCTGCACCGCCTGCCCGCTGGCACCTTTTAATAAATTATCAATCGCACTATGAACAACCAGTTTGCCGCCCGATGTTTCCAGTTGAATAACTGCCTTGTTATTGTTTACTGCCTGTTTTAAGAAAATAGGGTCATCGCTGATACTTGTAAACGGATGGCCTGCATAAAAATCTTTATAAAGACCGGTTAATTCTGCGGCACTTTTGTCGCATTTAATGGTTGAGCTGATAAATATGCCTCTTGTAAAATCGCCTCTCCACGGCACAAAATTAAGGTCTATTTCGCCAGCCGGCTGTAATTGCAATAAAGACTGGCCGATTTCGCCCAGGTGCTGGTGAGTCAGTGTTTTATAGGCCTGTATATTGTTTGCCCTCCAGCTAAAATGAGAAGTATTGCTAAGCGATTGCCCGGCACCGGTAGAACCTGTAATTCCGGTGGTGTAAATATCATTTAACAAACCTGCCTGGGCCAGTGGCAACAAACCCAGTTGAATAGCTGTTGCAAAGCAACCGGGGTTGGCAATATTATCAGCGGATTTTATTTTCTCCCTGTTCAGTTCGGGCAAACCGTACACAAAACTGCGTGCGCCAAAATTTGCATTGGCAGCAAGGCGAAAATCCTGTGATAAATCAATCACCTTAACTTTTTCTGCTACCGGGTTGGCTGCTAAAAACTTTTTGGCATCGCCATGCCCAACGCATAAAAACAACACATCGATATCATCGTGCAGTTCTTCAGAAAATTTCAGATCGGTTTCACCAATTAAATCCTGGTGAATTTTTGCCACATTATTGCCCGCGTTGCTCTTGCTGTTAATAAATACAATACTGGCATTTGGGTGATTCACCAGCAAGCGTATCAGTTCACCGCCTGTATAACCCGCACCGCCTATTATGCCAATCCTGATTTTTTCCATGTCAGATACTATTAAACCTGTCGTTACTGGTTGAAGGTTGGGAACTTAATATAAATTCTATGTCGTCTGCCGTATTATTAATAATCCGGTGTTTTCTGCCGGCCGGGATATGAAACCCCTCTCCTGCCTTTACTGTAAAGCCCTGGCCCTCCACTTCAAAAACAGCGATTCCTTTAAGCATAAAAAAGAATTGCTGTGCTACGGTATGATAATGCAGCGTTTCTGCTGTTTGCTGCGGCATGCGTTCCTGTTTCACCGATAAACCAGGCGTATCCACCAGCACCCAGCCATCACAACCATCGCCCCATTGATAGTGATCCCTGCATGCCAGTTTGGACACAATGCTCATTTTACACTTTCTTTGACCTGGTGATAGATCATGGTTTGATTGCCAAATATTTTACTAAATCCCCTTACATCTTCGCCGCTCCAGCCATTGTTCATTTCACCGTATTTGCCAAACCTGCTGCTCATCAGGTCGTAGTCAGATTCTATACCCGTTACCACAAAGCGATAAGGCTGTAACTGCACAAATACTGTTCCGGTTACATTTTGCTGGCTATTGATAAAAAATGCTTCAATATCGCGCATCACGGGGTCAAGAATTTGCCCTTCATGCATCCAGTTGCCGTAAAACTGCGCCAGCTGATCTTTCCACTGCAATTGCCATTTGGTAAGTACATGCTTCTCCAGGGCATGGTGCGATTTTAATATTATCATGGGGCCTGCCGCTTCAAAACCCACACGGCCTTTGATGCCTATAATGGTGTCACCTACATGTATATCCCTGCCAATGCCATAAGGGCCGGCAATGCGCTGCACTTGTTGAATGGCAGCAGCCGGATGATCAAATTTCTCTCCATTTACCGTATACAATTCCCCTTTTATAAATCCCAGTTCCAAATCCGCGGTTCCTGATGCGGTTACCTGTGTGGGCCAGGCTTCTTCGGGCAACATGCCTTTGCTGTTCAGGGTTTCCTTTCCCCCCACACTGGTGCCCCATAACCCTTTGTTGATAGAATAAACGGCTTTATCAAAATTCATTTCCACGCCTTTTTCTTTCAGGTAGGAGATTTCAGCTTCGCGGCTTAGTTTAAGATCCCGTATCGGTGTAATAATTTCCACGCCGGGAATCATGATATTAAAAATCATATCAAAACGCACCTGGTCGTTACCGGCACCGGTACTACCATGCGCCACCGCATCAGCATGCAGCTTTTTTACATGTTCTGCAATATGCAGCGCCTGGCTCAGCCTTTCTGCGCTTACACTTAAGGGATAGGTATTATTTTTAAGGCAATTACCGAAAACGAGGTATTTGATGATACTGTTATAATAGCTGTTTACGGCGTCTACGGTTGTATGTGTTTTTACACCCAGCTTATAGGCGTGTGCTTCTATTTTCTTTAACTCGTCAGCCGAAAAGCCACCCGTGTTTACAATAACAGAATGTACTTCATAACCTTTGTCATCTGCCAGGTATTTTACGCAATAGGTAGTGTCTAAACCACCACTGAACCCAAGTACAACTTTTTTTGCCATTATGCAATGATTGAAAAATTAGAGATTGAAAAAATACTGCAGGATAGATCCTGGTTTGGTCTTCATTTTACCATTTTCTTTATGCCTGGTAAAATCTTTCCTGGTAAGCCAATGCAATAGTTTACTCTGCTTTATTTTCATAAAGCGCTCATATAATTTAGAGTGTGCAGAAAAGTTCTCGGCGGTTTCCTGTGGTTCGTAATGATCTTTGGGATCGTAGAGCATCGCAGTACACATACAATTCTTTCTCTCTTTGCTCATCAGGATATCATAATTTACACAGCTTTTACAACCGGCCCAGAAGGCTTCGTCCTGTGTAAGTTCAGAGTAAGTAACCGGTTCGTAACCCAGCTCGGAATTGATTTTCATTACCGCCAGCCCGGTTGTAAGACCAAATAATTTGGCCTCGGGGTATTTTTCCCTGCTCAGGTCAAATATTCTTTTCTTGATGCCCTTGGCTACACCGCTTTTCCTGTATTCGGGCGCTACAATTAAGCCGCTGTTGGCCACATATTCACCATGCCCCCAGGTTTCGATATAACAAAACCCTACCCAGGCGCCATCTTTGGTCAAAGCAATTACCGCCTTGCCTTCTTCCATCTTTTCTGCAAGGTATTCGGGACTGCGCTTGGCAATACCGGTACCACGGGCTTTGGCGCTGCTTTCCATTTCTGCCGTAATAGTAGGTGCATATATTTTGTCTGCAAGGGTTGCGACCCTGATAATGATCTGCTGATTATCCACTGTATGTAGTATTATATAAATGGATGACCAATCCATGTTGTTAGTAAAAAAATCCGGGGGAAATTTTCACTGATAGGGGCCTGGTGAACGGCTCGTCCTATCAGCAACCACGTCGCGGTCGCGGGAGAAAGAAACAACGTAAGGCAACGGGCGCCTGGCTGTTTTCAATTGCGGTATGTGGTGCTTTGTTTGTCAACTTTAGTTCAGAATTTAATAGTTCGGCTATAAGAAACGCAAAAGTATAAATTTTGTGCATAAATGCACCAAAAAATTATTAATACTTTGTTATCCTTTACAAACGTATGTTATTGTATTGCCGTCAGTTGAACAGCTTTCCCAGCCAGAGGCCGGAGATATGCCTCGGCAACATTATCAGCCGAGGTTTTAAACCGGGCCAGTTCCGCAGCCGTTCAATTATCCATTACGCCTCCTTTTTGCAGACCGCAATTGAGCCAGAGCGCCCGGCCGCCGGAGTTTTTTGGCTCTTTTGGCGGCTTTTATCCGCGGTATTTTGCTATTCCCCGTTCAGTTGCAAAACCCTATCTTTGCCCCTCTTAAAAATTTTGTAAATAAAACTAGAACTCCAATGAAGATTTTGGTTGCCATTTTTGCCAGCATTTTGATACTTATTTCGGCTTACCAGTTGTCTTTTACCTGGTTTGTGAACAAGCACGAAAGCGCCATGGCAGAAAAAGCAAAACTGTGGACGAAAAACCATTACGCAAATGCCCTTGCCAAATACCCGGGCGACAAAGAAAAACAAACGCTTTACCAGGACACGCTTGACCAGCTGGAGGGTAAATACCGGCGTCATTTGTTAGACAGCACCCGCGAAAAACAAATTACCTGGTGGGGACAAAGTTATCAGAAAGCAAAAGAAAATGAATTGCTGCTGGGTCTTGACCTGCAGGGTGGCATTAACGTAGCCATGAACATAGAATTGTCTGGCTTAATTAAAGGTCTTTGCAATAATCCCAATGATGCCGGTCTGAAAAAAGCCATTGACGCTGCCAACAGGAAAAAAACAAACAGCGATGCCAATTTTATAGATTTGTTTGCGGAGTCTTTTAAAGAAGTAAACCCCGGTCAGTCGCTGGCACCATTGTTCAGCAACAATACCAGGAACCAGCTTAAAATTGATGCATCAGATGCCGCAGTAATTGATTACTTGCACAAGCAGTCTGATGATGCTATGCAGCAAACCAAAAACGTTCTTACAAAACGTATCGACCAGTTTGGTGTATCGCAACCCAATATTAACCTGGATAAAAATAAAGGAATCATTACCATTGAACTGGCTGGCGCCAATGATCCGGAAAGGGTTAGAAAATACCTGCAAAGCACGGCCAACCTCCAGTTTTTTGAAGTATACAACATAAGTGAATTGAGCAATTCACTGGAAGCGGCGGATAAAACACTGACAGCTATTTTGGGTGGTAAGAAAGCAACTGATACTGCTGCAGCAGCAATCGATACCGCCAAAGCCCAAAAAGCCGATAGCTCCCTGGCAGCCATATTGAAAAAAGATACCACCAAAAAGCAATCGCCGGTGGCTGATGCCAAAATACAATACCCCCTTATCAAATATTTCAACTACGGTTTTCAAAGAGATAAAAACGGACAGCCTTTAAAAGACAATAACGGTAATGTAATCTATACACCGGCATTGGGTTTTGTTCCGTTAAAAGATACAGCTACCTTAAACAGCTATTTAACCAACCCGGCTGTTATGAACAGCTTTCCTGCCAACCTGCGGTTTTTGTATGGTGTACAGGAAAAAGATGAAAATGGCAAACTGTCTGATGCAGTAATGCTGTATGGTATTAAAACCGTACCCGGCTCAGATAAAGCCAAACTGGAAGGCGAACACGTAACAGATGCCAGACAGGATTATGACCAGTTTGGTAAGGTGGAAGTAAGCATGAGCATGGACAAAACCGGCGCCGCTATCTGGGAACAGATGACTGGCGACGCTTATAAAAAGAAAAGCCAGATAGCCATTGTGCTGGACGACCTGGTGTATTCTGCCCCCGGTGTTACCAACGGTGCCATTGCAGGTGGTAATTCACAGATCAGCGGCAATTTTACAGTAGAGCAGGGACAGGATTTGGCCAATATATTGAAGAGTGGTAAACTGGAAGCACCAGCCAGAATTGTTCAGGAACAGGTGGTAGGCCCAACACTTGGCGCGGAAGCGGTACGTGGTGGTACAATGGCCTTTGCCATATCCTTTGTAGTAATATTCCTGCTGATGCTGATCTATTACAACACAGCCGGATGGGTAGCCAATATTGCTTTAATATTAAACCTGCTCTTTACGATTGGTGTTTTAAGCGCCCTGAATGCCACCTTAACCGCGCCCGGTATAGCGGGCCTGGTATTAACGGTAGGTATGGCCGTAGATACCAACGTTATTATTTTTGAAAGAATTAAAGAAGAACTCACCAAGGGTAAAAGTTACCCGCAAGCCATAAAAGATGGGTACAGGCGCTCATTGCCACCGGTACTGGATGCCCACGTTACCACCCTTCTTACCGCGCTGATATTATTGTATTTTGGCTTGGGACCTGTAAAAGGATTTGCGGTAACACAGATACTGGGTATCCTGCTCTCTTTGTTCTGCGGCATTCTTGTAAGCCGTTTGATAACTGATTTCTGGACCAACAAAAACCGTCACTTCAATTACTTCACTTCAATCAGTAAACGTGTATTCAAACACGCCGCTTATAAATTTATTGAATACAGGAAAATAGCCTATGGTATTTCAGTAGTTGTATTAATACTGGGTATCGGCTCTTTCTTCAATGGGTTCAGGGAAGGGGTTGAATTCCGTGGCGGCCGCAGTTATGTGGTTAATTTTTACAAACCTGTAAATGAAGAGGCGCTTAGAAAAACCCTTGCCAAAACATTCGATGGCGAAGAACCGGTAACCAAAACTTATGGCTCTGCCAGCAAATTGGAAATTACTACCGATTACAAGATTAGCATGAGCGGGCTTTCGGCAGACAGCATGGTAAAGAGCAAACTGTTTGAAGGTTTAAAATCTTACCTGCCACCTACTGCAACCATCGGAGAATTTAACGATACCAATAAGTATGTAGAAGGCTCCAAGAAAGTAGACGCCACTATATCGGACGACTTAAAGAAAGGTGCGTTTAAAGCCATGTTCTGGTCGCTGCTGATCATTACCGTTTATATTTTCATCCGGTTCCGCGACTGGCGTTTTTCGCTGGGAACCATCATTGCCCTGCTGCACGATGTGCTGGTTACTCTGGCGGTATTCTCTTTTCTGAAAAATGTAGTGCCGTTTCCGCTGGAAATAGACCAGCATTTTATTGCGGCGATATTGACGGTAATAGGTTTCTCAATGAATGATACGGTGATAGTATTTGACAGGGTGCGTGAAAACAGCCATCTCATGAAAGATGCAAGCACCGGTGCAATCATCAACAAATCCATCAATGATACGCTGAGCCGAACCATTATGACATCATTGACCGTATTTCTTACTATACTTATTTTGTTCCTGGTGGGCGGAGAAGTAACCAAGGGCTTTGCGTTTGCAATGCTGATTGGCGTTATTACCGGCACCTATTCTTCTATATTTGTTGCGGCCCCCATACTGGTAGACTTTGCAAAAGGCAAGCCATTGGGACAGGCTGATTTACTGGCACACGATGATAAGAAAAAAGTGACAGTTGCACCCGCTGCCACCAAGAAAGTTAAAGCATAAAGAAATCCCATACAGATGCAAGCCCGCCGGATAATAACCAGCGGGCTTTTTTGTACCCGTTACAGTGCCACTAAAAACGCGCAAATAATTTCTGCCCACGCTTTATTTATGAACAGGTTGTTTTGTGCCGGTATGCTTTTCAATACTTCAGCGGATGGATGCTATCCAAACAATAAGAATAATGATGCAAATAAGCCTGATTACAATTTTCATAGCACACTGTTTACAGGTAAACATTTGTTACAAAATGAAATTAGCCTCATTGGCAGGCTGTGGCAAACACAAAACGGCGGGCGGGCAATAGCTGTCGGTGAAAGGATGGGGAGATTAAAAAATCCGCTTACCAGTGCAGAAAAATAATGCGGAGGAGCGCGGATCCATGCAAAAATGGTTCAGGTACAAGGTGAGGGTATGCCGGCCAAATGATACCGGAAATGTATATACGAACTGTCGGATAAATGGTCACGACGGAGCAGCGCCGCGGTGTTTCCTGACCATTGAGGCTGCGAAACCTGCCATACATTTACCGGCGCACGACAATTCTTGTAAATTGCTTTTGTTGTGTATGAATATCTACCACCTCAGCGGTATAAGTGCCATTGCTTAGCATAGCGGGAAGGCTGATTTGTGTATTATAAGCATCCGTTTCGCGGTTCTGTGCCATCCTTTTTCCTTCTGCCGAATAAATGTTTATCTGCCAGTCGGCCTTGTAGGGAAAATCAACCTGCAGGTTACCGCCGGTATACAATGTAGGATAAATATGTACTTTATTGGCCGCCTGTTCCGGGTCTGTAATGCGGATATTTGAATATTTTATTTCTCCTGAAACATTTTTTTGTTCTATTCTGAAATACACCCTTCCGGATTCATTGTTCAGATAAGTATACGCATAGGCACCGATGTTATTTTCGCCAAGAGAAGCAATATTTTTAAATACCCTGCCATCGGTACTTACCTGTACGTTGTAGCTTCTGCCATTTTCAATATTCATCTGGCGCCAGTTTAAGAGCACTCTTCCTTTAGATGGCGTAGCCGTAAAAAAAAGTAAATTAGAACTCAACAGGCTGGTAGCACAATACTGGTAAGTGACGCTAAAAACCGTTGTATCTATTGCGGTAGAAAAATTCAATCCAAAAGGCGGCGTTCCCACTACGTTGGCGGAACTACCGGCATCATAGTCAAAATCAACAGATCCTGCACCCATAAAATTAACCAGTCTTGCATCTGTTATAGAATTGGTTATTGTATAATTAAGATTGTCGGGGCCATAGCTAAAAATTTGCCCGGGTGCAAGTATTGGAGTGTTTTTAAACGCTGTAGAATGCGTTACGCTGATAGATGATGGATCAAGTGCTGTACTGTTGACGTCGTCTGACCATAAAATTTTTACTTTATAGCTATGATTACTAATATCCTGATTCTGCAAGGTATAACTATAAGAGGTCTTTACTACCGATTTTAGATCAGCTGAAAGCAGGGTTCCGATAGCAGGATCAAACTTGGGGAATGAAAAAGTTCTGCTGGAACTTCCATTACTGATAACCGTTGTATCGAATGTAATGGTGGAAGCCGGTGCACCATTTGCGCACTGCGAAAAAAGATGTAACGGAAAGATAATACTGAGCAATATGCCCGGTAAAAGTAAACCTACGGTTTTCATGATAAACGAATTTTCGGCTTCCAGGGTTAAGGAAGAAAACAAAATAGTAATTCCTGCATTGGATAACGAACATTTCGCCGGTTAATTCTATCACTAGAGGAAAAAATTTAATTTGTCTAACGGTTACCCTTAGTAGCAAATCTGTCCGGCATCTATTTACCGTAAAAAACCGTTGCCGGCATAGTAGCATCCCCGGTTGGTTGATAGAAAAACTACGATTCCTGGCAAACCCAAATGGCTGCGGAAAAACCTGGATATCCTTGTAAGTATGGTGTTATTTCCGGGGGTAGGTTTTGGGAGCGGCACTAAAAGAAAAGGGCCCTGTTTTTGGCAGGACCCTGAAAGTTTAAATATTATGTTATGCTCTTTGTTTTGCTGGTTTCTTTTTCCTGGCTTGTTTAAGCGCTTCGTCAATGGCTTTGCTCAGCTCTGCCACAGTAGGCTTGCCGGTAAAAAGCACATCATTAATAAAAAATGTAGGTACATCTTTTACCCCGCGGTCAAGGCCGTTTCTTAAGTCGCCCTGCACCTGCCAGCCATACATGGCATTTACCAGGTCGTCCAGAAAATGCTTATTGTTTACCCCCGCTTCTTTTGAATGCAGTTTCAAACTGGTGGTACCCAGGTTACGCCGGTTGGCAAATAAAATATTATGCATTTCCCAGAATTTGCCGTCCTGGGCGGTGGCCACCGCGGCTTCCGCGGCTTTCAGGGCGCGCTGGTGTATGCGTGTAAGCGGAAAATGACGGAAATTGAAGCGAATCTTGCCTTCATATACCTCAAGCAACTGCTTTACCACTTCGTTCGCTTTTGCACAGGCTTCACTTTCGTACTCGCCAAATTCCATCAGTGTTACCGGTGCATCGGGGTTGCCAACAAAAACATCTTTAGGTTCTATAATTTCAACCACTTCTTTTTTGAATGCCATAATTTACTCCTTTTATTTATTCCCAGCATCACGCTTCCGTGATCCCAATCTATAACCATTTTCTAATCCAATGGTTCTAAGTACGTTAAAAAAGTACAGGTATTTTTTTCTACCTTCTAAGCGGATGAAGATAGTATTTTTTTCTTTTTTTCCACACTTAAAATAATAACGAACGATAGTTTTAAAGATGAAGCCGCTTTCCACGCACCCATATTATTCTCAGGCTGTTTTATGCTGAGCTATTTCATTCCTGAAAACCACCGTGTTATCGAATACATCTATCAAAACCGGCTTGCTCTTATCAATGTCGGCCGCCAGTATTTTTTTACTCAACTTGTTCACAATCTCCTTTTGAATAAGACGTTTCAGCGGCCTGGCGCCATATTGAGGGTCGTACCCGTTTTCGGCCAGAAAGTCGATGGCGTAATCGCTGAATTCCAGGTTGATACCATTTTCAGCCACCAGTTTTACCAGGTTTTTCAACTGTATATTAATGACACCCCGGATTTCCTTTTTCATCAGCGGGTGGAACATAATTATTTCGTCTACCCTGTTTAAAAATTCGGGCCGGATTGTTTCGCGCAGCAGGTTCATAACATCCAGTCTCGCTTTTTCCGTTGCCTCCTCCACATTTTTTTCCGTTACTTTCTCAAAAGCTTCCTGTATTAAATGACTGCCGATATTGCTTGTCATAATAATTATGGTATTCTTGAAATTCACTACCCGGCCCTTGTTATCGGTTAATCGGCCGTCATCCAGTACCTGTAATAACACATTCCATACGTCCGGGTGGGCTTTTTCAATTTCATCCAGCAACACTACGCTGTATGGCTTACGGCGCACTGCCTCAGTTAGCTGGCCACCCTCATCATAGCCAACATAACCCGGAGGGGCGCCCACCAACCTTGAAACGGTATGCTTTTCCTGGTATTCACTCATGTCAATACGGGTCATCATACCTTCGTCGTCAAACAGGTATTCTGCCAGCGCTTTGGCCAGTTCCGTTTTACCCACACCTGTTGTGCCCAGGAAAATAAATGAGCCAATGGGTTTTTTGGGATCCTGTAATCCGGCCCGGCTGCGGCGAATAGCGTCCGAAACAGCGGCAATAGCCTCATCTTGCCCCACCACCCTTTCGTGCAGGTGCTCTTCCAGGTGCAATAATTTTTCCCTTTCACCCTGCATCATTCTTGACACCGGTATACCGGTGGCTTTGGCTACCATTTCGGCAATATCTTCCGCATCCACTTCTTCCTTTAACAAACGCTTCTCACTTAACGCAGAAAGCTGTTCACTCCATTTCTTGATTATTTCTTCCTGTTCTTTTATTTTGCCATAGCGAATCTCGGCCACCCTTCCATAATCGCCTTCGCGTTCTGCTTTTTCCGCTTCCAGTTTAAACTGCTCTATAGCGGCTTTGGCATTCTGTACTTTTTCAACAATTTCTTTTTCCTCTTTCCATTTTGCCTTAAATGTATCACGCGTTACCGAGAGATTGGCAATTTCCGTATTGAGGTCGTGCAACTGGCTGGCATCGTTTTCTCTTTTTATCGCTTCTCTTTCAATCTCCAGCTGACGTATTTGTCTTTCCAGCTTATCAAGCTCTTCGGGCATGGAGTTCATTTCCATACGCAGTTTGGCGGCGCTCTCATCTACCAGGTCAATGGCCTTGTCCGGCAAAAACCGGTCTGTAATATAACGGCTTGATAATTCCACTGCGGCAATGATGGCTTCATCTTTTATACGAACATGATGATGCGTTTCATACCTGTCTTTAAGACCCCGCAATATGGAAATAGCATCTTCAACACTGGGCTCATCTATCAATACTTTTTGAAAACGGCGTTCCAGCGCCTTGTCTTTTTCAAAAAATTTCTGGTATTCGGTCAGTGTAGTGGCACCTATTGCCCTCAATTCACCCCTCGACAGCGCGGGCTTTAAGATGTTGGCGGCATCCATGGCGCCTTCGCCACCACCCGCTCCTACCAATGTATGTATTTCATCAATAAATAAGACTATCTCTCCATCGCTGGTAGATACTTCTTTTACCACCCCTTTCAGGCGTTCTTCAAACTCGCCCTTGTATTTGGCACCTGCAATAAGCTGTCCCATATCAAGCGCATAAATAATTTTTGATTTCAGGTTATCCGGCACATCGCCATTTACTATACGTATGGCCAATCCTTCTGCAATGGCGGTTTTACCCACACCCGGTTCGCCTACCAATATAGGATTGTTTTTTGTGCGGCGCGATAGTATGTGCAATGTTCTTCGTATTTCTTCGTCGCGTCCAACAACGGGATCAAGTTTACCGTTTCTTGCCATGTCGTTCAGATTCCTGGCATATTTATTCAACGCATTAAACTGCGTTTCCTGTGTTTGTGATTTTATGGTATCGCCCTTACGAAGATCTTTGATAGCGGTAACCAACCCCTTTTCGGTGAGGCCCGTATCTTTCAGCAGCTTTGCCGTATTATCGTTGCCACTTATAATGGCCAGCAGCAAGTGTTCTACGCTTACAAATTCATCACCAAATTGTTTGAGTGTATTGGGCGCGCGGAGTATTACATTGTTGGCATCGCGGCCAATGGCCTGGGCAGGCGTTGCACCTGCACTTACTTTTGGCAGTTTGCTGATGTTTTCATCCAGCCTGCTTTCCAGCAGGTTCATAGTGACATTGTTTTTTTTCATCAAAAAATCAATGGCTGAATCTTCATCGTTTAACAATGCCTTTAAGATATGTTCTGTTTCTATGTTGACATTGTTATTGCTGAAAGCTATTTGCTGGGCTGCAGCAATGCCTTCCTGTGCTTTAATGGTAAAATTGTTTAAATTCATATTTTAAGAGATTATTATTGTTTAAAAAACAGGACAAAAGCTTGCCGCAAAGCGTTTAACCGGCCACTTCCATCAATCAAAATATGTTTATGATCCATTCAGAAAACCGGTATACAACTTTGCATTGTAAACCTATGTACCTGCTATTTCCCTGCAACAAATAATTAACAAACTGCCCCGAAAAGGGTCGGTTTATTCAAATAACTTTAATCCTGTTCACAAATAACAATCCAAAGAACAATGCCTGATAGTATGTCATACAAAATTAAATCAAACTGCCTCAAATTCAGTTCATTGCTGGGTTTTATGCTATTGTTGCAGCCGGTAACCGCCCAATATAATTTTACAGAAGTGGATGACCTGCTGGCCAAAAACCAAAAGCTGCTGGGAGGCGATGTGATTGCCATGATCTATAAAGACGGAAAACTGGTATATAATAAACAGCTTAACAAGGAATTTACCGGTAAAACCCAGGCGCCCATAGCAAGTTGCAGCAAATGGCTAACGGCTGCCCTTGCCATGATATTTGTGGAGGAAGGCAAAATATCGCTGGATGATCCGGTGGCAAAGTATCTTCCTATTTTTACTTCCTACAGCAAAAAATATATCACCATCCGCAATTGCCTTGCCCATACAACCGGCATACACGCAGAAGAGCCCGGCCTGAAAGCCGTTTTGCAAAGCAAAAAATACAGCACGCTGGAAGATGAGGTAAATGCATTTGCCAAACGCGAAATAGAACGTAACCCGGGTGAAATGTTTTTTTACAGCAATATTGGTTTAAATATAGTTGGCCGCGTGCTGGAAGTGGTTAGCAAAAAAACATTCGATCGGCTGATTGCAGATCGCCTTTTACGCCCGCTGAAAATGCGGCAAACCACTTTTTATATCGACTACGATAAATCATTTAATCCTTCCGGCGGCGCCCTTTCTACTGCCAACGACTATATGAACTTCCTGACCATGATTTTAGACAAGGGCATGTTTGAGGGCAAGCGAATTTTAAGCGAACAATCCATTGCTGAAATGCAAAAAGTGCAAACCGGCAACGCGGTGATAAAATATGAACCCGCTATTGCGCAGGGATATGGCTATGGACTGGGAGAATGGATTCTGGAAAAAGATGCGGCTGGTAAATCATCGGTGGTAAGCAGCCCTGGTTTGTTTGGTACATTTCCATTGGTTGATTATTGCCGGGGTTATGCCTGTCTCTTTTTTGTAAAGACGCTGCTAAACGAACAAAAAAAAGAAGTGTATACAGCGTTGAAAGAGGCAATCGACAAACAGATAAACAGCAATTGTAAATAAAACGCGGCGAACAATTTTCAATTGACTACCAATCAGCAATCTATATGCAACCGGTTTTTATTACAGGGGGCACGGGTTACATTGGCAAACGCCTTATCCCGCTTTTGCAGAGGCAGGGCTATGCCGTAACCGCTTTGGTAAGACAGCAATCTGTTAATAAATTGCCGCCGGGCTGTACACCGGTTATTGCAGATCCCTTTACTGCAGCTTCTTACGCAAAAAAAATAGCGCCCAACAGTATATTTATTCATTTACTGGGAGTAAGTCACCCGGGTCCAAAAAAGAAACTGCTGTTTTATTCGGTTGACCTGGCTTCGGTAAAAGCATCGGTGGAAGCAGCCACACAGGCTGGTGTGATTTATTTTGTCTATATCAGCGTGGCACAATACCCCACCAAAATTATGGAGAGCTACCAGGATGCCAGGGCGAAGGCAGAACAGCTTATCCGTGACTCGGGCATCAAGGCTACGTTTATACGTCCCTGGTATATTGTTGGACCGGGCCATTACTGGCCGCTGGTGTTTCAACCATTTTTTAAACTTATGGAATTGCTACCTTCAACTGGTGAGAAAGCAAAGGCGCTGGCATTGGTGCCGCTGCGTAAGATGCTGCGGGCTTTACTGCAGGCTGTCGGCAATCCACCGGATGAGCCACTGCGCATCATTGAAATCGGGGAAATAAATCGTCAGACGTGAGGCGTGAGACGTGAAGCGTGAGGCGTGAGGCGTGAGACGTCAGACGTGAGTACAGACCCGCTGATTTCTCACGTCTGACGTCTGACGTCTCACGACAATTATTCTTTTTTTACCAATACTATTTTTGTACGGTCTGCCTTATAAATCTGTTCCTGGAATTTTACCAGTTCGGCATAATCGCTGGCGGGGAAACGGCTTTTGTTTTTTTCGTACAGCCGGGTATAATATATTTTATCTCCTTCTACTTTAACACTGCAGGAATATTTGCCAAACTTACTTTCAAGCTTAACTGGCTGTGGCATTGATTCCGTAGTATAGCCTCCCGGTACCTGGATGGCAACAGAATCAATATCTGTGAAAGCAAGGTTATAGACAATATCATATTTTCTCACTGAATCCGGAGAATATTTCAGTCCTGTTTTATTGAAAAGATTGGGCGCAATAAATAACCTCTTTCCTGTAACGCTGGCATATCCCACAGAGGTAACGTGCAAATATTCCTTCATAACAGGGATACGGCCTTTTTCCTCCTCGTAATTGCTCTTATCTATTTCGTAGGTGGGCAAATTCAGTGATTCATTAAGATGGCGGTCACGCTCATCTTTGCTGGCCTCGCTGACGTAGTAATGAAGATCTTCTTCGGGTATACCGATAAATTTCGTATTTACCCTGGCATCAAGATTGCCTTCTGCATTAACGATTGCATTTACAACCCGTAACCGCTGATTATCTTCTGAAGTATATTTTGGCGTACTTACAATATGTCCGCCATCTTCATCAATTAATATCGCTTTTCTATCCCCTGTAAAACTACCCATAAAACCGGGTGACTTGGTCTGACTGGTACATTCAAGCCAAATGGTGTCCTTTAACATCGGGACACAGGCGATTACATGATTGGACTGAGAACTCGGGAAATCTTCAACCATAGGCGGGGCGTTTTTGCCTGCCATGATCTCAACATATTTTGCCTTTATGCCAGCTTCTTTTAGCAGGGAAACCATATAATTCGATAAAGCTTTGCAATCGCCATATCTCTTTGTGGCAACATAGGTTGCATCAAAAGGCTGCCAGCCACCAATCCCCAATTGTATGCTTATATATCGGGTATTCTTTTGCAGGAAATCATATAACACATAGATCTTTTGTCTGTCATCTTTGAGGCCATCGGTCAGTTCATGCACTTTTGCTTTAATATTCTCAGGTAACACATCACGGCCTTTTACGAGTTGATAGATAAATTTGCCATAATCCTGCCAGGTGTCCATATTACCCTTATATCCCTCAGCTTCAAAATCAGAAGGCGCAAACATAACATTCGGAACTAGTTCACTGAGCGGAGGGGCATTACTTTCCATAGATATCGCCGGTAGATTTTTTATTTCCCAGGTATATATTGTCTTACCGCCATTCTCAGTTATGACAGGTTTTATGCCGCAATTATTGGTTTTATACCTGATCCTGTAATCTTTAGGTGCTATAATAACATACCTGCTAAGCTGAACTGACATAGATGGGTCGTGCAGGGGCATCCAATCAGAAAAATCAAGAATCCCATCAACATCATCTTCCTCTTCAAAATCGACCGTATATGGATAAGTGCGATAGAAAAAATTACATTCTTTTGCCCTTTGATCCAACATCAGACTCATTTGATCATCTACACTCCTGTCCAGCATGTCCTTCTTTTTCATATGCTTCAATTCTTTGCCAAATGCATCAAATAGCGTACAATTAACGTAATTGATGGAATTAAACCTACCATAATAGGTAACATATCGCCCGTAATCGGCAGCAGATTCATCCAATACAGTAAAAACATGGCGTTCCTTTTCCGTCGCCTTCCCCGGCGACTTTATTTCCAATATTCTTTCTTCATATCGCACCACCACATTGGCATTCTTCCTTAAAGAATCAGGTACAAGCAATACATTGTACTGCTGGGCAAATAAGCCAGGAGGAATGATAAATGAAAACACCAGCAATACATTTTTCATATAAACACTATTTCTTTTTCAGCACAATTTGCTCATTCTGTTTTTTAACAATAAAGGCAAAGAATTCTCTTAACCCATTATAATCTTCCGGTAAAAACGTGGCCTTATTTAATTTTACGCGGGTGCGCAACTGTATTCCCTCGTCTGATTTCTGGATCAGGTATTCAAAAAAGCCTTCGTCCTCATTAAAGGCTACTTTGGCCGATTTGGGTATTTCTTCTATCGTGTATCCTTTTGGAATTTCCATAGACAACAGGTAAATTTCATCAATGGTATACGGCATTTCCACCGGGTACTTGCGATCTGCAGATTTAAAAGGATTCTCCTTGTACCCTTCCGACATCAGCGGGTTGAAATAAATAATATTTTCTTCGGCAGCGGGCTTAAAGGAAAAATCATAATGAACAGACGCCGGCATATCGGGCTTCTTCAATGAATCGATACCAAATTCGGTTACATTCAGATCAAAACTATTACCGGATTTGATTTCCTTAATAAAGTCCTTCTCACTGTTTTTTAGCTTACTCCTCAAATAATATGATTCGTAATAGCCAAGATTAGATTTAAAACTGCCCGATAATCCCAGTTTATCGTCATTGCTGATAAAAACAGATGTCATTTTCTGTTCCTTTAAAGAGTCTGGCACCAGGTAAACGGGCATGGCGGCTTCTTTTGTAATGATTCTTGCATGGCCGTTATAACAATAGTCCGGCAGCTTTCCAAAACCGTTATAGGGACTGCTCGCATCCAGCGTATACAAACTGCTGTCGATGATAGCTTCACATACTACATAATTAAATCGCTGCAGCAATGGATATATTTCACTGGTAAAACCATTGCTTTTTGTGCTGAGTATTACGGGATCGGCGTCAATATTTTCATGACGCAACATGGCAACCAGTAATAAATTAATGTCCGCTACGCTGCCACTGTGCTTTTTATAGGCATCTTTAAGGCTGGTTTCTGCATACACAGCGGAATGATCCGTGCAGGTAAGATTGTCCCTTACATAAGCAAATATCTGGCGCGCCTTTTCAATTTTTGTAGTGGCGCCCTTTGTAGCAATTTTTATATCGTCATCCAGCCAGTTATTGTTTTTGGAAAGAGTCTGACCAAAGGATTCATCTTCCATCAGTTTCTGCCCCAACAACATCCAATTACCCATCATTTCATGGTAGGGTCCTGTTTTAATCTGGTAACTGGACAACTGAAACTCTACCCTGGAAACGTAATTTTTTATTGCCGAAGTAAAATTTTCCGGTCTTAGTGAAGGAATGTCTTTTACCACCCAGCGATTGGTGTTTACAAGGGCGTCCAGCGTTACACTCTCATCTCTGTCTGCGCCTCCGGGAATAGTAACCTTGTAGGTTGTATTGAATGAACCTGATTTGGATGCTGTTGGCAAAAAGCCCTGGTTCATGGTTACATAATGAAAATACTCAGGAATATCCACTTCATATTCGCTCCACAAACAAGGATACTCAGATTGAAAAGCCCAGGGCTGAAGATTGTACAGAAAATCTGATTTCTGGGTATAACTATACTCAATAATAGAGCCTTCCTTAACTGCAGGAAAGGTAAATTTCTTAACTATATACTTCTTACTTAGTTTGTCTTTGAAAACAGAAGCTGCATCCAGTTTTGTTTCAACTACTTTACCATTTTCAAGATTATAGGTAAATGCTTTCAGGTCTTCCAGCTTTTCTTCCGCGCCGCCATCTGAATACAGCGCAATTTCTACTTTGGCAGCATCAAAACCGCCCTTACTGATGATCTTGACCCTTTTTGTATGTTTAAATACCAGCGAAAACCATCCTTTCATATTGCCTTCAAATGCAGAACTGCCAATATCTGCAATTACGACTGCGCTCGCGCCGGTATCGTATGGTTGTTTAATGGTAAAATCTTCGGGCGCTATTTTTCCAAATTTGACAGGCGATTTTTCCTGGGCGCTAAGATTAAATGTAACGCATGCAAGCATGGTTAGCAGGGACAGATAGGGTTTCATGTGTGGTGTAGAGGTTTAGTGGCCAAAAATATGGGTTTTAATCAGATTTTAAAATAGCGTCGGTTAAAAACCCAGCAATAACCGCTTGTGTTGAATCAAGTATTTTTGATGAGCCTATAACGCCGCAAATACCGGTTAATTTTATATGCATCAAAATTAAGCACATGCGAAATCTTTATTAGCCGAAAAACACCTGCGAATTAAAAACTCGGATGAATTTTTAATGCTTCTTTTTAAAAACGATCTGTTCGCTTTCCTTTTTTACGATATAACCAAAGAATTCCCGTAATGAATTATAGTCCTCCGGTGGGAAATAGGCTTTCTTCATACTGACAGTAACCCTTAACTGAATAAGCTCTTCTGTTTTTTGTATAAGATATTCAAAATAACCCTCGCCATCATTGAAGGAGACCCTGGCCTGTTTGGGCATTTCGTCTACCACAAATCCGGCAGGCGTTTCCATCGTAAAAGTATACACCTGGTGAATTGGATAAGGCATTTCTACCGGGTATTTGCGCACGGCTGCACTAAAAGGGTTTGTTTTCATATCTCCCCAGAGAATGGGGCTAAAATAAATGATATCGGTGGCAGCCGTTTTTATGTTAAAGCCGACGTTTACTTTTACAGGATTTTCCGGGTCCTTAAGGGAATCAATCCCGGCTTCAGTAATCTGCAGTTCGTCGCCGGCGGCGGCTTGCAGGTTGTCAAAATATTTTTTTTGTCCTGCTTCGTCTAATGAAGCCCGAAGTAAATAGGAATCCATATAGCCGGGAGAATTGGTGTAACTGCCCCTTAACCCCGATTTTCCGTCAGCATCATTAACAATATTAACCAGAATGGTTTGCAACTCTTTTAATGAATCGGCCAAAAAATAAACGGAAGCAGAATCCTGCATGTCAATAACCCGCGCGTGCCCGTTATAACAATTGGGTGGCAAATGTCCAAATCCCAGGCGGGGGCGCGATGCATCCAGGTAGTACTCCCTGTTACCAATAGTTGCCTTGCATATAACATAGTCCAGCCTGTCTAAAAGAGGGTATGAGGCATAGTTATAGCCATATTCCCTTGTGCTTAGTACCACCGGCGCGGCTGTAATTTGCTTTCTTAGCAACATATCTGTAAGCAGCAGGTTTATTTCTCCCACACCGCCCTTCCGGTTTTTAACCACATCCTGTAAAGTAGTTTTAATGTATTTATTATGATAGCTGATACAGGTGAAATTATTGGTGAGGTAGTAGAAAATCTCTTTTGCCTGTTGCAATGGATCGGTGGATTTTACAATGGCCGCAAGCGGTTTGTCAAGCCAGCGGTTTCCATCCTGTTCGGTCATAAATGCAGCAAAATCCTTGTCCTTCAGCATGTCTTCAGTGGCTTTTGTCCACGTGTTTTTAACCGGGTGCACCGTTTCACCATTATAGGTTTGCGCCAATTGAAAATCAATTTTATCAATATAATTTTCCGGCGAAAAAAGATAATTTTCAACGTAAAAAGCAGGAACATCTTTCATCACCCAACGATGCTTAACGGTAGTAGCACTTATACTCATCATATCATTATCCGCGGCTCCCCTTCCACCGTCAGTTACTCTTTTGATAAGATAATTCTCGTGCCCATCGTCTGCCTTATCAATATAAAATGGGTGCACGCCCCTCTTTGAAAAAATATAGCCTACCAGGCTGGGAATGTTTACCTCATACTCGCTCCACAAACAAGGGTAATCAATGTTCTGAAATGTCCATTCCGGAATATTAAAATAAAAATCAGAATACACGGTATAACTGTATTCAATAATTGTATTTTCCTTTACTGCCGGCAGAGTAAATTTCTGTTCTACGCGGTTTTTATCAATCCGGTCGGCAAACAAGTCTCTCTTTTCCATTTTGGTGGCTACAACAGTTCCGTTCTCAAGGTTGTAGGCAGTAGCCGCAACGTTTTCCAGTTTCTCCCTGTTATCATCTTCCGTATACAGGTGAATTTTTACCGTAGCCAGTTCAAATGCTTTTTTGTTTAGTATTTTAATCCTGGTTTTGCGATTAAATATATAGCCGACCCAGCCCTTGTCATTGCCTTTAAAAGTAGTACTTCCAAGATCTGCTATAATTACGGCGGCCGTACTGCTGTCTGTAACCGTGTTGGAAGGGATTGCAAAATCGGCCGTTGTTATTTTACCGAAATTGACCGGCGTTTTTTGCTGGGCGAAGACGCAGTTAACACTGAGGGATACGATTAAGAGGGTTGTGAAAAAAAATCTCATGTTTAAGGGTTTAAAACTACTCTGGTTATTCTTTATGGCTGGCTCTAATCAGCATAAAGTCCGCAGGCATACAATGCCTAAATTCGCTAAATAATCATATTTACTTTACATTGCCAACAAAACAACCATAAATCTGTCTGTTCAGCAACATACCGCATTTATTAAACAAACTGCAACGCAACTGGGGTTTGATTATTGTGGCATTGCCAAAGCGCAAAGGCTGGATGAAGACGCGCGTCGCCTTGAAGCGTGGTTAAATAAAAGTTACCAGGGCAACATGCAGTATATGGAAAATCATTTTGATCTGCGCGTAGACCCCACCCGCCTGGTGCCTGGCGCCAAATCGGTTATTACACTGCTGCTGAATTATTACCCCGCCCAAACCCCGCAAAATGCTTTGCCTAAAATAGCTAAATATGCCTACGGTAAAGACTATCATGAGGTCATCAGAAGCAAGTTAAATGCACTGCTGAGACTGGTTAAAATGAATATCGGCGATATCAACGGCCGGGGATTTGTTGACAGTGCACCGGTGCTGGAAAGGACCTGGGCACAGCGCAGCGGCCTGGGATGGGTTGGGAAAAACGGCAACCTTATAAATAAAGAAAAAGGGTCTTTCTTTTTTATTGCTACGCTTATTACCGATCTTGAACTGCAGTATGACGCCCCCCTGGCCAAAGATTATTGTGGCACCTGTACCAAATGCATTGATGCCTGTCCAACGGATGCCATTCTTAACAATAAAGTAATTGACGGCAGCAGGTGCATTTCCTATTTTACCATTGAACTGAAAGACCAGCTGATTCCGGAAACCATGAAAGGCAAATTTGACGACTGGATGTTTGGCTGCGATGTTTGCCAGGATGTATGCCCCTGGAACCGTTTCAGTAACCCATCGCAGGAACCAGGTTTTACACCCATCAATGAAATACTCAGCTTCTCATTAAAAGACTGGAATGATTTGACCGAAGAATCGTTTAAAAAGATATTCAGGGATTCTCCGTTGAAAAGAACAAAATTTACCGGTATAAAAAGAAACCTGAAATTCATCGTATCCTGATACAATGCTGGGGAGAACGGTCAAAACATCCAGCCTATTTGCAAAATCAGCCTGTTAAGATCATAGGTATAGTTCTCTGAATTAATAGTGCAGGGACCGTCGAAAGGGCAAAAAGTATATTCATTCTGGCTGTACTTTACCTTCTTATAGCTATACCCGGCGCTTAACGACAAACCTTCCCCATTTTTAAACACTGCCTGGTAACCAATTCCTATATTGCTGTAAAACCCCGGCCGGTATTTGGCTTTGAAAATATCCTGGTCTCCGTTTTTCGCCCACACAAAATGTGCTCCCCCATCGGCGTACATAAAAAACCGGTCCGGACTTTTCCCAAAATAATTTCTTAGTTCGGCAAAAACAGGAATGGAACGGTAACGGTAATAGTCCAGCCCCACGCCAACACCCGCAAATAGTTGTTTGTGCTGAAAGCCATTGACAGACTGCGCGTGAAAAGCTGTTCCGCCTGCTCCATTTAACAAACCCAGCTGGTTGATAGAACTAAATTTCCATTTACCGGGTATTTGATTGTTTTGCGCCTGCGTATGGTGCAAAAGCAACAGCATTGCTACGGCCTTTATTATTTTCTTTCTCATAAATTTGATTATTAACCAGCTGCTCATTTTACCAGCTTACTCAGCAGGTGTATATTTTGGGAATCTGTGTAATCATATTGAAACAGCCCTTCTTTTGCTACTGTATAAGCAGTGCCACCAAATGCAATTACATCATAGGTAGTGGGGCCCTGCAGGTGTTTTATCAGTTTTAGATTGCCAATATCGGCCGCATTATAAATCTTCAACCCATCATCACATACAAAAAGAAGGTTGCCATCTTTTGATAAACCCAGTGGATTGGTAAGCGGGTATGTTTTAACAGGTGACTGGTTGCCGGTACCGGCAAGGCTGTATATGTCGAGTTCGTTTATCTGGCTGCCACAGAAATTAGCGGCATGCAGGGTCACATAGGCATAATTGTCGTCGGCAACAATTGGATCATGGCTGCACCAATGTCCCCCCCACAACGATTGTTGAGGGTTTACCGGGTCCTGCAAATCATATACACTCATGCTGCTGCCCGCACCGATATAAAGTTTATTGTTGTAAGGAAAAATGGTTTCAATGTTCCACCCAATATTCTTCCTTTGCACAAATAATGGATCGGTTGTATTAGTGATGTCAATTACATTCAGGCTGCTGGCAGTAACCGCATACATATAGTTATTTACAGCCGCAAAACGCGCCATAGAACCTGCCGCACCCACAGACGATGAAGCTGTTGCTGTATTACTAAGTTGCGAACCGGGTGTTGCGTACAAACAGTTTGCACAGCCGTTAAAATCGCGGACAGTGCAGTCTGCAACGGTATCCCTGCTGACCCAGCCGGTAAGGACATCTATTGAATCAGGATTGGTACTGCTGGTATACGATACTTTCTCTGGAAAGGTATTGGTGAGGTATTTTGATACGGTTATATGTGCGGGATCTGCGATGTTGATGGCCACCAGATCGCAATACAAATCTGCATATAAAGTATTGCCCCTTACATACATATCGAAATTGCCGGGAATAGCAATAAATGATGTTTTAACCGGGTGTAAAGGATTGCTGTTATTGATTACATGTATGCCCTTGTTCTGTTCATTGAGAAAAATCCATTTATCACGGATGTATAATTTGCCGGTGTTTACAATGGCGGCAGCCGGCTGACTTTGCACCGTGGCCCTTAATGCACTCAGTTTTTTGTAAACAGGCGTAAAAATTTTATAGGCACGGCTGCATTTATCTTTCATACAAGAACTGAAAAACAATACTATTGCAATGGCTGCAACAGGTATTGTACCTGCAGATATAATTTTTTTCATAAAAACAGTGTTTCAAAAGCTGACAGTTGCTATAAAACAACCGTTGCACCCTGTCTATTTTTTATGAAAGAATACCTTTGCATTGATGCCTGCAGCAAACAAATGCCTGTTGCCGTACAATTCTTTTTTGAAAATATTACTGAAATCGTAATTGAGCTGCGGACCTATTTCAACCGGGTGTGCATTTCTTCCAAACAACCGGTAGCTAAAACCCGCCAGTACTCCCATCTGCATTTTATTAACCTGGCTTTTGTTGGCCATATATACATTGCTTTGTGCATCGTACAGCAATACATTGGTACCTGCCAGCAGTGAAAAAGACATACCGGCATAGATGTTGAAATGAGCGGCTTTATCCAATTGTTTTTTTACTATAACCGGCAGTTCAATAAAATGAAACCGATTGGTATAGGTGACGGCACTGCCCGTACTGTATTGATCAAATGCGACGCTGCTGCTATTACTATTGCTGCTTGAATTTATTTTATTGCCTACTTCAATATGGTTGCTGTAATAAGCATAGTTTAACCCGGCCTGAACGCTGACATTGTTGCCCACCGGTTTGCTTATAAACACTCCTGCTGCATAATACAGGCCCGGCTTTATACCAGAAGGACCCACTGTTACAGTTGAGCTACCACTACCGGTGCTGCTATTTGGAGAATTGGACGGGCTGGCATAAGCGGAGTTGGCCGAAAACAATCCGGAAAAACCTTTTGAAATATTCGACATGCCGCCATTGACACTAATGCCCCAAACTATTTTCTTTTTTGTTTTGCCGGCAGGTTTATTGGCGGCAATAGCCTTTGCGCTGTCGTTATTGTTTTTATTTCGGATACTGTCTTTGGTGTTGGATATTGCAACAACAGACCCCGCCGCCTTTATTGAATCGGGCAAAGCCATATCATTGGCCTGGCCGCTATTCTCATCAATAATTTTCTGTACCTGGTTATCTTCTTTGTTAGTTGTTGCCGCTGCTGCATCCGCATCTATTTTTTCAGCAATTGTGGGTTTAACAGCTTTTATTTGATACCTGTTTGCATTGTTGTTCCTTTTTACCACTAATGCAGGCAGCTGCGGGGAAAAATGGTCTTTACCATATTTCCCCGGCACCGCAATGATTGCTTTTTCTTTATGTATAGGTTTTAGGTAAGGTTTTTTTACACTGGCGCCCCGGTCAACTTCCAGCGGCACATCTTTATCTTTGCCCGCTGCATCTTTTCTCAGTGGCCGTGCAGTTGATTGAACGCCGGTCGCATAGTCCTTGTTTTTCGGTCCATACGCCAGGTGATTGCTGTCTTTTACACTGGCAGGTTGTTTGGCCTGACCGGGTGCAGCAGCGTTCGGGGAACTACTGTTATCGCCGGTTTTATTTTCTGTTTTATTTTCTTTTGAAAACGCAATAGCTGGTTTGGTAGCAATCCGATTTTTTGCCGTTGTATTGCCGGTACCTGCTATAAAGAACCAGGCCGCACCGCTCAAAAATAATCCAAGAACCGGCAGCCATATAAATAGCCGCCTGCGTTTTTTTCGGTCTGTAATTTTCTTTTCCACCGCAGGCCATACAGTATCAGAAGGAACGAATTTCAATTCGTCCATCTTTAATTGTACCTGCTTTTCAAAATCATTTCCCGGCATAACTGGTTTTTTTTTGTGATGCTGATTGTTTGTCCAGCCAACTAATCAACAAGGCCCTGGCCCTTGCATATTGAGAACGTGAAGTACCATCTGTAATACCCAATATTTTGCCTATTTCTACGTGAGAATAACCTTCCACTGCATGTAAATTAAAAATGGCCTGGTAGCCAGGTGGTAATTGCCTGATTAAATCTGCCAGGTCTTTTGCGTCTGTTTTCACGTCAGGGTTCTCCGAGGAAACCGGGTGCATTCCCATATCATTAAATGATAAATCCGTCTGGTAGCGGCTGTGGCGTTTCAGGTAATTGATAGCGGTGGTAACCATAATCCTGCGTATCCATGCGCCCAGTTCGCCTTTGGCTTCATACTGCTGCAAATGTTTAAATACTTTTACAAATGCCTCCTGCAACACGTCTTCAGCATCAGCCATACTTTTTGTGTACCGGTAACAGACACCCAGCATGGAAGGCGCATACTGCTCATACAACTCGCGCTGGGCAGCAGGCTTACCATGCAGGCAATCCCTGATTAATTTGTTAATATCTGTCATCCGTTGTGGAGTTGACACACAAAATAGTACATGCGTTGCATGCCAAAACACTAAATATTGAGGGAGAAAAGAGGAATTCTGGCAAGGCAGCAATCAGCCATTAAAAAATCAGACCTCAGACATCCGGCTTCCCTTACATTTGCCCCTATGAATTTACAGGAACGCGACATAGCCGTCATCTGGCATCCTTTTACGCCATTAAAACAGGCGCCCGCGCCCATACCCATTGTACAGGGTAAAGGTGTTTTTTTGACAGATGAAGACGGCAATCAATACATCGACGCTATTAGCAGTTGGTGGGTGAACCTGCACGGACACGCCCATCCATACATAGCTGAAAAAATATACGAACAGGCGAAAATACTTGAACAGGTTATTTTTGCCGGCTTTACACACCGGCCAGCCATAGAGCTGGCGGAACGGCTTTTACCTAAGTTACCCGGACGGTTTTCAAAAATCTTTTATTCAGACAATGGTTCCACCGCTACCGAGGTGGCCATTAAAATGGCGCTGCAATACTGGTGGAACAGGGAAGCCTTTGGCGATGAGCCATCAGCCGGCGGCCAACAGCAACCAAGAAAAAAAATACTGGCTTTCAATAACAGTTATCACGGCGATACATTTGGCGCCATGAGTATCAGCGACAGAAGCATATTTACCCTGGCATTTCAGGATAAGCTGTTTGAAGTAATTTTTATTGACACGCCGGCAACAGAAAACCTGGATACCCTGAAAACAATCATTGATAAAGAGGGCGATGAGATTGCTGCATTTATATACGAACCGTTACTGCAGGGCGCCGGTGGCATGAAAATGTATGAGGCTGGTTTACTGGATGAACTGCTGCATACGGTCAAAAAACACGGCATCATTTGCATTGCAGATGAGGTTATGACAGGTTTTGGCAGAACGGGCAAATTATTTGCGTCTGCCTATTGCCGTGAGCAGCCGGATATCATTTGTCTTTCAAAAGGTCTTACCGGGGGCACCATGGCCCTGGGGGTAACGGCCGCTGCACCACATATTGTTGATGCATTTGTAACCGATAACCGGTTAAAAACTTTTTTTCACGGCCATTCTTTTACCGCCAACCCGCTTGCCTGTACGGCTGCACTGGCCAGCCTGGATTTGCTGGAGAAAGAAAGCTGTCTTCAAAATATTCAAAACATTGCTGCCACCAATACTACTTTCACAGACCGCTTAAAAAAATCGTCGCTGCCCATCAGGAACCTGCGGCAACTGGGCACCATCATTGCCTTTGAGATTGAGCAGGGCAAAGATGAATACCTGAATAACATAGCCACCACTATTACCCAAATGGCGTTGAAAGAAGGTGTTTACATAAGGCCCCTTGGCAATACCGTGTACATTATGCCCCCTTATTGCATCACAACAGAAGAATTACAAAAAACACATGCTGTTATAACCCAGGTTCTTGTCAACCTGCAAACCATGGCCACCCAATAGAAACCGATGTACTTCGATGCCTGAGGGCATAAAAAAAACACGCCCTGCGGCGTGTTCATTAAAAATTTTGGTTCTCTGGGATCAGCCCGGCTATTATAAAATGATTTTTACATAGCAACCAGTTGCAGATGCGCAGATTTATTACCACAGAGGAATAACTGAGGTTTTCACTGAGGTACACTGAGTAATGGCCTCCCTTACCTCACTGAAACCATCCTCCTGTTCCTCTGTGGTAAAAATGGCAGGTACTGGAAATATTATTCAACTTTAAAGGAAACATCGCTATTGCCCCATAGCAGATCAACCTTGCCTGCTTTGGAAACGGTTATGGTGAATTTCTCCGCAAATGGAGTGGCTTTCCCGGCCTTTACATTTACCCGGAGGGCATCATCGGCCTGGGAATATTCCGTACCCCATTGTTTCCATGTTTTATTAAAAATAATGATCCAGTCATCTCCGTTTGCTATGCTGTACAATCCATATTTGCCTGCAGGAAGTGATTTGCCTTCTACTTTTACATCTTTATTTACTTCAAAAACGGTGGCTTCATTGGCACCTGTACGCCATACTTTACCAGGCATTGGCTCCAGGTCTTTACCAATGGTGCGTCCTTTTACGGATGGTTGACTGTAATCAATGGTAATAGCAGTACCGCTGGTGGTAGTACCGCTGGCCTTTGCGGGCGGACTCGGCCTTTTAGATTTGTCGTTCTGGCCACAAGCGTTAAAGGCAATAATACATACTGCGGCGAACATTAGTACTGATTTCATATAATTCAAGTTTTATTTAAAAAATAAGAGCAAAGCTAAAAATATTTAAGGCACACAGGCAACGCCGGACTTTTATTATTGTGCAGTTTCTGCAAGGCGTTTCAGGCTTGCCAGCGACTTTTCCATTACCGGCCCCAACTGCTGATCATATACGATGCTCTGAAACTTCTCCCATGGATACCATTTTATGTGAAAGTCAAAATACCACTGCACAGTGGCATGACCGGTACGGTTGCTTATTAGTGCAAAACCACTGCCAAATTTGTTGCCCGATGCTTCTTGCCATTCTGTTGTTACCAGCTGGTTTTTCCTGCTGGTTATAAAGACAGCTATCTCATCTGCCTTTAGCATATCCGTTTCAGCAATCCTGTTATGATAAACCCGGATGTATTCGTTCCATTTGTCCCATTGCTTTGTATCTGCCAGCATAGTATAAATCTTATCCGGCGCCGCATCGATATCAATGGCCCTCGATATCCTGATATGCGATGGCAGCAACAAAGAAATCAAGAGGATAATGCCAAACAAAACCACCGCACTAATCAAAGCAAGTTTTACAAATCGCATACTAATTTTTTACCGGGAATAAATTGGCTATCAGTCCCACTTAAAAACCTTGACGGCCACCGTATAAATAATAATACACCAACCCAGCAGGATGGCCACTTCGGTGGGTGTTTGCCATATATGAATACCCTCAAAAGAAATTTTCCGCATAGCATCATTCAACGCGGTAAGGGGAAGGTATTTTATAATGGGCTGGATGCCCTGCGGCAATGCATTTCTTGAAAAAAAAGTACCCGAAAGAAAATATTGCGGAAACATAAATAAGTTGGCGTAGATAGGAATGACATTTTGATTTTTTGCTACACTGCTGATAATAAAACCGAATCCCATAAATACTATCAGCCCCAGTAAACTCAGCAGCATCAATTCGGCAAATGTTACCCATCCATGGGCCAGTGTAAAGCCATAAAAATACCTGCCAAACAAAATCAGTACCACGGCCGTGGTTAACTGGAAAACAATCCGGCCAATTCCTTCGCCCAATACAATATAACCCCTTCGTATAGGAGTGGAATACATCCGTTTTAATACCAGCGTTTCGCGCAATGAGAAGAAAACAAAAGCAACTCCGAATACAGATGCCCCTATCAGTGAAAAACCCAGCATGCCGGGAAGGTAAAAATCAATTGCCTTATAAGATCGCACCGTTTCCACATCCTCGGTAATGCTGGCATAGGTATAGACATCCTGTTTGCCATAGCTGTTGATCTGCGTGACCATTTGATTTAAAACGGTTTTTAAAACCGGTAAATCGCGCATACTGGCAGAAGTGCTTTTTAAATGAATTTCGTAAGCAGATTTTCCATCCGTGTTTTTTTTGATATTGATAATTGCGGTAATCCGGCCTTTTTTCAATCGGTCTTCCAGGTCGGCGCTGGTGCCTTTTTTTACCACAAAAGCATTGTAGCTGGTGATTGCCTTGTAAACGTAATTCGCCGTATCGCTGTTACTGTCAAACGCAACATCAAATGAAATGCCGCTTCCACCACTCAGGGCACCAAAAATTACAATCAATACCACCGGGAAAAACAAACTAAAAAAAACCGCCTGGGGGCTTCTGAAAGTGGCTTTCAGCGAGGCTCTTGTTATTGCCAGCATTGCCCGCCATTGATTATACCGCTTATGCATGAACATGTATTATTTCAAACAAAACTATCTTTTTAAATTTTTGCAGCAAAAACCAATTATTATATCGTCAGCAAACAGTTATTGAAACATTTACGGATAACCATCGCCCATTTATGTTTACCCCGGGCAACCAGCGGGCACACCCGCACGTTATAAGATTGATATGGCTAAAACAAAATGGGTACGGGGCGGATAAATAATGATCTGCAAACAGGATGCACTACTGGTATTGCCTGCATTCAGCTACCAGGCCGTTCTACCATTCAGGTTGCCGCAAAAAATACTGGCACAGCGCCAATGACCGATTAATGAATTTCAAGTTCAAAAGGCAATCTTGCCTGTGTAGTTCCAACAGACTGTTTTACCCGCTTAATGGAGTTGTAAATAGAAACACCCTGCGCTCCCAGTTCTTCTTCCATAGCTTTTACCTCCAAACTTTTTTTATAGCCGCCCAGCAGTGCTTCCCACCAGTTTAATGGTTCAGGGTATTCTTTCAGCTGGAATTCTTTAAGTTTGGCCATCCTGGCTGCACAATCAATTGCATCCTGCAGTCCGCCTGTTTTATCTGCCAGGCCCAGTAAAACACCTCTTGTGCCCGTCCATACCCTTCCCTGCCCAATACTATCTACCAATGCCACATTAATTCTTCTTCCTTCGGAAACACGGTGCAGGAAAGTGTTATAAATAGTATCTACATCGTTCTGTAAAAATCTTTTTTCTACTTCATTTAAAGGGCGGCTGGCTGTGGGCAAATCTGCATACGGGCTGGTTTTTACTCCGTCGAAGGTGATACCCAGTTTGTCTTTGAAAAATTTTTGCAGGTTGGGTACAATACTGAAAACACCGATGGAGCCTGTTAGTGTATTGGGCTGGGTAAAAATGCTATCAGCACCGCACGACATATAATATCCTCCCGATGCGGCATAATCTCCAAAACTCAGTACTACCGGTTTTTGTTTTCTTGCCAGGCTTAATTCACGCCACATGTTTTCGCTGGCCATGGCACTGCCTCCACCGCTGTTAACACGAACCACAATGGCCTTTATATTATCATCCGTTCTTGCAGCACGTATCAGGGCCCTGTACGTGTCTCCGCCAATCTGCCCTTTCTCGCCTTTGCCGTCAACAATATCGCCCTGTGCAAAAATCAGTGCAATTTTATCAGCGCTCCTGCCGGTTTTATAATTTACTGCTTTGGCATACCTGCCTGCCACTATAAAATTAATCTTACCACCCGGCGCAATTTCCAGCTTTTGTTTTATTTCATCTTTTACTTCATCATCGTACCGGGCGCCATCCAATAATTTGTATTTTACTGCATCTTCAGTGGTTTGAATGGTCATATCCCTGGCGTAGCGGTGCAAAGCGGCGGTATCTACATTTCTTGCAGCAGCAGTTTCTGTTAAAAAGCGGCTATACAGGTCGTTTAGAAAAACCGAGGACTGCAGGCGGTTAGCTTCCGTCATCTGGTCTGTTCTGAATGGTTCGGTAGCGCTTTTAAATTTACCGGCATAAAAGATTTGCGGTTCAATGCCCAGTTTATCCAGTGTTTGTTTAAAAAACATATAGTGTAAGGCGAAGCCTTTCCATTCAAGACCGCCTTTGGGGTTGCAATACACTTTATCGGCTGCATTAGCAATAAAATAAGCCCTTTGCGAAATCACATCGGCAAACGCATAGATAAATTTTTTACTGGTTTTAAAATCCATCAGCGCATTGCGCAGTTCATCTGAGGTGGCAAATCCATTGGCATTGTCTGCACATTTCAGGTAGATACCTTTTATTGAACTGTCTGTCTTTGCATGTTTAATAAGCCGCACCATATCAAACAATCCGGGGGTATCATACTGATCGTCGGAACCTATTCCGCTAAGCGGGTTATCTTTTGTTTGTTCGCCGAGCGATTGTGATAAATCCAGGTATAAAACGGCTTTACTGCCTGTTACGGGTTTATCGGAAGAGATACTGCCGGCCACTGCTGCGATCCAGCCCACCATAATTAAACCTGCCACCACGGCAAATACAACAATTGCCAGCAACGACGCGAAAAATATTTTAAAAAATTGACCCATGATTTTTATTGAATTTTAGCAAGCGGTTAAAAATAAAGATATTTGAAACCTGCATTTTGTTACAATATATGAATATAGTTTATTTACTGACAGGCGGCAATGTAGGTAATCGGCAGCAATATCTGGAAAATGCCGCCCTTCTCATTGAAACGGCGTGTGGAAAAATCACCCGGCGATCGGCTGTCTATGAAACGGCTGCATGGGGTAAAACAGACCAGGCCGCATTTCTTAACCAGGCACTGGAACTGTCTACCTTGCTCGACCCCGGTGAGCTAATGAAAGCATTGCTGCTGATAGAGCAAAAAACGGGGCGGGAACGATCCGAAAAATACGGACCACGTACCATAGACATTGATATCCTGCTGTTTAATTCAGCTATTGTTCAATCAGTGCTGGTAACCATACCGCACCCGCAAATGGCCAACAGGCGCTTTGTGCTGGTACCACTAAACGAAATTGCTGCCGGTTATATGCACCCTGTATTGAAAAAAACGGTATCCCAATTGCTGGCAATTTGCCCTGATACATTACCTGTGAAAAAGTTTTCCACCAAATAAATAATTAAGGGGGTAGTATTGCAAAGCAACAGCGCCTTTATTATAAATATGAACCATCACTTCATAACAATTGAAGGAAACATAGGAGCCGGAAAAACGACACTTGCACATATACTGTCAAGACACTACAACGCACGGCTGGTGCTGGAAGAATTTACCGACAATCCTTTTCTGCCCAAATTTTACAGCAATCCAAAACAATTTGCGTTTCCGCTGGAACTTTTTTTTATGGCCGAACGGTATAAGCAGTTAAAAGAGCTGATTCATACAAAAGATCTTTTTCAGAATGTAACCGTCTCCGATTACCTGTTCAGCAAATGCCTTTTGTTTGCAAAAGTAAATCTGCCTGAAGAGGAATTTCATTTATACCAGCGTTTGTTTGACATAATTCACCAGCAATTAATCCAGCCCGATGTGCTTATTTACCTGCATTCGCCCGTTAATAAACTGCAGCAGAATATAAAAAAACGTAACCGCAGTTATGAACAATCTATCGGCGACGAATACCTGTTTAATATCCAGGAAACCTATACCAATTATATCAGGCAGCATAATGTGAAAACCATTTTTATTGACGCCTCCAATGCAGATTTCCTGGGCAATGAAAAACACCTGAAAGTGGTAACCGACGCCCTGGAAATGGACCTGGGCGAAGGACAGCATTATTTTTCGCTTCCGTAATAAAAACGCAAAAGTTAAAATTCAAAAACATTTGTGTGACGACAACTGTATTTAAGGGTTTTTGATTTTTGACTTTTTAATTTATATTCTTTAGGATTTTCTATCTTTATTTAATCAACGGTAAATCAATAAATGGCTATCCTTACGCAATCGGCAGATCCCTTCGCTTCAGTCAAACAAAAAGAATTTCGTACACTGCTTACCGGCAGATTCCTTTTTATTATGGGCCTGCGTATGATGAGCACCCTGGTTGGCTGGTGGATATATAACCTTACCAATGCGCCGCTGGCAATTGGCCTGGTAGGCCTGTCAGAATTTTTGCCCGCGTTCTCTATGGCACTGTATGCCGGCCATACCATAGACCTTAGTGAAAAAAGAAAACTGATATTGCGCGGCGTATTCTTATACCTGCTGGCAGCCTGCATATTGCTTTCGCTCTCCACTCAATTTTCTGCCGCACATATCAGCAACCACTGGATAGCCATTTGTATTTATGCCACTATATTCGGCACCGGCATCGTTCGCTCATTTGTAGGTCCCTCATTTAATGTAATTCTGGCACAGATAGTCCCCAAACAGCATCTGCAAAATGCCACCACCTGGAACCAGGGCACCTGGCTTACTGCATCGGTCTGCGGCCATGCAGCAGGTGGCTTCTTAATTGCAGGACTTGGCAATACCGGCACGCTTACCTGCATTGCATCTTTAATAGGACTGGCGTTCATTGCATTGTTCCAGTTAACACCCAAACCACCTTTAAACGAAAGAGGTGAGAAAAAAACATGGGACAGTGTAAAAGACGGGCTTCGTTTTGTCTTGCATACAAAAGAAGTACTTGGCGCACTATCGCTTGATTTGTTTGCCGTGTTATTTGGCGGCGCGGTGGCATTGGTGCCTGTTTTTGCCAGGGATATTCTAAAAATAGGTCCACAGGGTTTTGGTTTTTTGAACGCTGCCTCGGATATGGGTTCCATTTGTATTGTTGTCTTACTAACCCTGTTTCCGATGCGGCAGCAACAGGGCAAAAAATTACTGCTTGCCGTGGCAGGTTTTGGTATTTGCATTATTACTTTCGCATTGTCTAAGATATTTTGGTTGTCTTTCCTGGCATTACTCATCAGCGGAATGCTGGACGGGGTTAGTGTGGTTGTGCGGGGTACCATTATGCAACTAAAAACGCCCGATAATATGCGTGGCCGTGTAATGAGTGTGAACTCTATGTTTATTAATTCCAGCAATGAGCTGGGCCAGTTTGAAAGCGGTGTAGCGGCTAAAATATTGGGTGTGGTACCATCTGTAATTTTTGGCGGTTGCATGACTTTACTGGTAGTAATGGTTACGGCTATAAAAGCGCCTTCTCTCCGGAAACTGGAATATTGATTGATGTGGCACCAGCAACCAGTGTGTTCATTTTAACGTGCCGGACGGTTAAGTAAAACATCAGATTCATTTAACCATAAAATAATCATCATGCAACGCCGTAATTTTCTACGCGCCTCCGTGTTGACCACCGGAGGTTTACTACTGGCCCAAAAAGAAATGCTGGCAGCATTGTGGCAGCAACCCGGTTTTAAAATCACCATGCTTACAGAAGACGCCGGAATTTTTACAGAAAAAGGCGGCACTATCTTATTCGTTACAGGAAAAGATGGCATTATTACTGTCGACGCCCAGTTTCCCGAACAATCACAGCACCTGATTGATGAATTAAAAAAGAAAAGCGAAAAACCGTTTAAGCTGCTTATCAATACGCACCATCACGGCGATCACACATCGGGCAATATTTCATTTAAGGGATTGGTAGAAAATGTACTGGCCCATGAAAATTCTTTGAAGAACCAGAAAAATGTGGCCGTGGCACAAAAAACAGAAGACAAACAGCTTTACCCCAATGAAACATTTGGAAGCACCTGGAATGTAAAAGAAGCCGGGGTAAAATACACGCTTTACTATTATGGGGCCGGTCATACCAATGGCGACAGCCTGGTGCATTTTGAGAAGCACCATATTGTGCATATGGGCGACCTGGTATTTAACCGGCGCCATCCATTTATTGACCGCTCAGCCGGCGCCAACATAAAAAGCTGGGTAAATGTTTTAGATAAGGCCATGAAAAAGTTTGATGATAAAACAACCTTTGTTTTTGGTCACGCGGCAGATGGCTATAATGTAACCGGTACAAAAGACGATTTGAAAGCATTCCAGGCTTACCTGGTTAATTTGCTCCGGTTTACAGATGAACAAATAAAAGCAGGCAAAACAAAAGAAGACATATTGAAGGCAACAGAGATTCCGGGTTCGCCCGAGTGGAAGGGTGATGGCATACAAAGACCACTCACCGCGGCTTATGAAGAGCTAACTGCTGCTTCATAATGGAAGCCATTTTACTGATTATTTTTGGAACGTTGGTTCAATACAAAATGCGATTGATGAATTCATTCATCGCATTTTGCTTTATTTGGCAGCCCGGCACCGCCGTTGGCGTCTTTTCCAATAGATTTAGCCTTGTTTAGCCAGTGTCAATAATTTCTCCATTACATAAAAAGTAATCGGGCAAAAGCTCACGTTCTTTAGCGTTATCTGCGGCCGGTCAATCAATACGTCTTCATCTGTATAGGGGAAACGGTGGCAATCGGACGGACGGTCTTCATAAATGCCACAATAATTATCCGCCCCCAAAAAAGGACAGGGCGCCGATTTGGCAACATAGTCCCCTTCTTTATCCAGCCGCAGGTATGATTCAATAAAAACGCCTTCTTTCATTTTTAAACTTTTGGCAATTCGTTTGATGTCGGGTGTTTTAAAACGGGGAGAATAATTTTTACAACAGGCGCCGCATTGCAGGCAATCAATTTTTTCAAAAGCTTGTTCATGCAGATCGGGCAGTTGCTGCAATACTTTTTTTCTGTTTGGCCGCTGCAGGAACTGCTTGTATTTTTTATGGTGTTCTTCTGATATTTTTTGCCAGTTATCGGGTAATTCGTTTTCCATATCATGCTATTTGCCGCGGTGAAACGAAGGGTTGAACCCTTCGTTGACATATACCACCCTTTCAGGGCGGTGTAAAACTACCTTATTTTTTTCGAAGGGCTGCGCCCCTCTCTGGCGTATGGCGCCCTTTCAGGGCTTTCAATGAATTAACACGCAAAATTCTTAACAACAGCATCTGAACATCGTCTTCATCCACTATACAGCCCTGAAAGGGCGTCACATATTAACACTGGATGAAGCCCTGTCCAGTAAAGCGAATCCAAAAGATCATCCACACCTGTCACATAGCCCTGAAAGGGCGTCATACATCAACACAAGACAAAGCCCTGTGCGGTAAGCCCTGTCCACTAAGGCGAAGCCAAAAGATCATCCACACCTGTCACACAGCCCTGAAAGGGCGTTATACATCAACACAGGGCAAAGCCCTGTGCAGTAAGCCCTGTCCACTAAGGCGAAGCCAAAAGATCATCCACACCTATCACCCAGCCCTGAAAGGGCGTCATACATCAACATAGGGCAACGCCCTGTGCGGTAAGCCCTGTGCAGTAAGCCCTGTGCAGTAAGTCGAAGCCCTGTGCGGCAATCAATCCCAAACATATCTTTCGTCATATTCAACGCCATATTTTTTCAAATATGCGCGGTATTCATCCTGGAATGTCAGTTTTTGATGATGGACTTTTTGATTTGAGATATATCGTATTACGATCTCTGTTTCAGATGGGTTCACTGAAAACGCACCATAGCCGTCTTGCCAATAAAAATTTTGCAAGTGTGGGTGAATAGTCTTTATCCACCTGGAAGAAGCTGATTTTACCTCCTGCATTAACTTAATAAGCGTCATCATTTTAGATAGCATACAAAGGATATGTACATGATTTTCGTAGCCGCCAATTTTTATGGGCTGGCAATCCATTTTTTTGCAGAGTCCGCCAATATATGCGTATAGTTCATCTTCCACAGCATTACTAATTAATCGTTGCCTGTATTTTGTACTAAAGATTATATGCAGGTAATTTTTTACAAGTGACTGAGACATCAGACAAGAATTTACTTTTCCAGATCCGGTTATTAATTCTTATCAAAATTCGATGACTATGGCGGAGATAAAATGATTAAAACACCATCATTTTCAGGTCTTTTCCTCATGTTCACAATTGCACAGCAATTACCAAAAAAGAACGCAGGCTGCGGGATGGGCAACGACTAACGCCAATGTTGTTTGGTCTTTACAGATAAAAACCATTAACTGCAATTTAGCAATCATTTGCCCGCCATACAGTATTTTTGCGGGTTCACCGCAGGGTGGGCACACAAATGGGTATATGGACACTACTTTAAGAGAAACATGGTTAATCCTTATCAGCACACCCCTGTATATAGTGGTGATAGGCCTGGAGATCCTGCTGAGCAATATACAGCGGCAGGCCACCTATACACTGAGGGACACCGTGCAGAATGTATACCTGATGCTTACCAATGCTGCAATCGACATTCTTTTCAGGGGTATTTATATCGGCATCATACTTAGCTTTTTTTACAACCACCGCATCGTTGAAATACAGACGGGCTGGCGCTACTGGCTGGTACTATTCATAGCGGAAGATTTTATGTATTACTGGCTGCACCGCGCCGACCATCATATCCGTTTATTCTGGGCTACACATGTGACCCATCATTCATCAGAAAAATTCAATTTTACGGTGGGCTTCCGTTCTTCCGTAATGGAGCCTTTATACCGCTTCGTTTATTTTATACCCATCGCGCTTTGCGGCTTCAGACCACTGGATATAGCATTCGTTTATGCAGCCACCCAGATTTGGGGCATACTTGTTCACACAGAAAAAATAAACAAACTTGGCTGGCTGGAATACGTATTGGTAACACCATCGCATCACCGCGTGCACCATGCATCCAATCCAAGGTACCTTGATAAAAACATGGGCATGTTTCTTATTATCTGGGATAAACTGTTTGGCACTTTTCAGGCTGAACTGCCGGGGACGGATTATCAGCCGGTAAAATACGGCCTTACCAGGAATCTTGACGATCAAACACCGGTAAACCTCATTTTTCACGAGTGGAAAAACATGTGCGCCGACCTGCGCAGAAAAGACATTGGCCTGAAGGAAAAAGCGGGCTATCTTTTTGGACCACCCGGCTGGAGCCACGATGGCAGCCGGCATACCAGCCATCAAATGCGTGAAATAGAAAACCTTCAACCAATCGACAAGGATACTGCAAGACCAGCGCAGGCAGAAACAACCCTGGCAGTAAATCATTCCTGCAACAATATGCAGCGATAATTGTTGGCAACGCTGCCAATATAAGATGTGTTGCTGATTATCAAAGATTTCCCCACGCTATGCACGCGCCCTCCAAAGGCCTGATTTATCTCCTTCTCAACCATTACCTTTGCCTTCTTTTTAAAGGCACAATCACAATATAATTATGAATCTTTTTGAGCAGCAGTCCGCAGAATTCCAGGCAAGACATATTGGTGTAAATGAAACCGCTACCGGAGAAATGTTAAGCGTTATTGGCGTTAAAGAAATTGAAGAGCTGATTGGCAAAACCATCCCGGCTTCTATACGTTTACAAACGCCTTTACAGCAACCAGTGCCCCAGGGCGAATTTGAATACCTCCGGGAATTGAAAACAACTGCTGCAAAAAATAAAGTATTTAAAAACTACATCGGCCAGGGCTATTACGGCACCATCACGCCAAGTGTTATTCTCAGGAATATTTTTGAAAACCCGGGCTGGTATACCCAGTACACACCTTACCAGGCCGAAATTTCACAGGGCCGCCTGGAAAGCCTGCTCAATTTTCAAACCGTTGTTACTGATCTAACTGCACTGCCCATTGCAAACGCCTCTTTGCTGGATGAAGGCACTGCTGCCGCAGAGGCAATGGCCATGTTCTTTCATCATGTAAACAAAACCGACGACATAAAGCAACCCAAGTTTTTTGTTGACAGCGCCACGTTTCCGCAAACAAAAGATGTACTATGCACCAGGGCCGCTCCTATTGGTATTCAGCTTGTGTTTGGTGATTATAAAACAACCGTCATCGACAATACGTTTTTTGGTGCTTTGCTGCAATATCCCAACGACAATGGGTCGATAGAAGATTACCGTTCATTTATAGATACCATACATGCAGCAGGCGGATTTGTAGTGATGGCGACTGATTTGCTGGCATTGACCCTATTAACACCTCCCGGTGAACTGGGTGCTGATGCAGCCGTTGGATCGGCCCAGCGTTTTGGCGTGCCCATGGGATTTGGTGGACCGCATGCAGCATTCTTCTCTACCAAAGAAGATTTTAAACGCGCCATACCCGGCCGCCTGATTGGAATAAGTATTGATGCAAAAGGCAACCGGGCACTGCGCATGGCATTGCAAACCCGTGAGCAGCATATTAAAAGAGAAAAAGCCACTTCCAATATTTGCACCGCACAGGCATTGCTGGCCAATATGGCCGCCATGTATGCCGTGTTTCACGGTGCAGAAGGATTGAGAAAAATTGCAGAACGCGTGGCATTACTGGCAAATACCTTGTCAACCGAACTGAACGAACGCGGCTATGCAAATATCAATACAGCTTATTTTGATACCCTGAAAATTAAAGTGGCAGATGCAGGCAAAATCAAAACCATTGCCGAACAGCAGGAAATCAATTTCCGCTACTTTGATGACAATTGCATTGGCATCAGCATCGATGAAACTACCATGCAGACAGATCTGCTGCAGATAGTGGCCGTTTTTGAAAACGCCGCCGGAAAAAGTACTGCCTCTATTAGTTTCGGCAACGATGATATACCCGTGAACATTCCCGGTAAACTAAAAAGAACTTCACCCTTCCTGGTGCAGGCGGTCTTCAACACGCATCATAGCGAAAGCCAGATGATGCGTTATATAAAATTTTTAGAGAACAAAGATTTGTCGTTAAATACATCAATGATTTCATTGGGTAGTTGTACCATGAAACTAAACGCCGCAACAGAACTGATTCCTGTAAGCTGGCCGGAGTTTGGCGGTTTGCATCCCTTTGTACCGGCCAACCAGGCGCTGGGCTATAAACAAATTACAGACGAGCTAAGCGCCTATTTATGCGCGATAACCGGTTTCACCGCCTGCAGCCTGCAACCCAACAGTGGCGCCCAGGGAGAATTTGCCGGTCTGCTGGCTATCCGTGATTACTATATTGCTAACGGCAATGCGCACCGCAATGTGGTGCTGATACCGATTTCTGCGCACGGTACCAACCCTGCCAGCGCTGTAATGGCGGGTATGAAAGTAGTGGTAGTAAAAAGCGACGATGAGGGCCATATAGACGTTGCCGATCTGAAAGCAAAGGCTGTCCAGTACAAAGACAGCCTGTCTGCGCTGATGGTCACCTATCCTTCCACACATGGTGTATTTGAGGAAAGCATTATTGATATCTGCGCCATTGTTCATGAAAATGGCGGGATGGTCTACATGGATGGCGCCAACATGAACGCCCAGGTAGGCCTTACATCGCCCGGTATGATTGGCGCAGATGTTTGTCACCTGAACCTGCATAAGACTTTCGCCATACCTCATGGTGGTGGTGGTCCTGGCATGGGACCTATTTGTGTAAATGATAAATTGAAACCCTACCTGCCGGGACATGTGTCTGAGGCTACAGGTTCAACTGCACAGGGTGCTGTATCTGCAGCAACATTTGGATCTGCTTCCATCCTGCTTATCAGTTATGCATATATAAAATTATTGGGTGCAGAAGGAATGAAACGTTCTACGGAATATGCCATATTGAATGCGAATTATATGCGTGCAAGGCTGGAAAAACATTATCCCATTTTATACCTTGGTAAGGGAGGCACCTGCGCGCATGAGTTTATTGTAGATCTCCGGCCGTTTAAAGCGAGCGCCGGCATTGAAGCCGAAGATGTAGCCAAACGTTTGATTGATTATGGTTTTCATGCACCTACTATGAGCTTTCCTGTACCAGGTACTATTATGATTGAGCCCACTGAAAGTGAAGATAAAGCGGAACTGGATCGTTTCTGCGATGCCATGATAAGTATTCACGAAGAAATAAAGGCCATTGAAAACGGCAAGTCAGACAAAACCAACAACGCACTGAAAAACGCACCTCATACACAATGGACGGTTTGTGGAACGGCATGGAGCCATCCATATACCCGCGAGGAAGCTGCTTTTCCGCTGGCTTATGTGGCGAAAAATAAATTCTGGCCAAGTGTGGCCAGGGTTAATAATACTTTTGGCGACCGGAACCTGATTTGCACCTGCGAGCCAATCGAGAGCTATATGAGTTAAACATCTTGCCGTCATTGCAGATCGGCGCAAAGACGTCACCCCGAACCGCCGCGACGTCTTTGCGAATCGCCGTGAAAGAATTTCTTTTCATACGTGAATTAAAGGCGATGAAGCAATCTGCTCTTTAAATTTCAGCATGCTGCATACGTAAGCACAGATTGCTTACCTTCGTTTCGCAATGACAGCTGCTGCGTCATAGCAAATAGACTCATAGGCAATTGCGAATTATAGTATACGTCAATGCCAACCGTTGTTGACGTCATTGCGAATCGCCCTCACGTAGTCTTTTTTTTACCTGAAGAAACAAGGGCGATGAAGCAATCTGCTCTATAAATTATCAGCACGCTCCGTTCGCAATGCCGGTCGCTGAAGCAGTCTGCCCAGTATGTGAGCGTTTGTCAATAATGCTATGTAATCACAGATTCACCAATCCGGTATCGGGCCAATATTAACTCTTTGGCTTTAACAAGATATACTTGTAAGAGGTATTATAAGCGGCATCTATAAAGGCCAGCATATCCTTCCATTTATCTTTGGCGATATTTGCCTTCTTGTACACTTTTGTTATTTTCATCACCACATTGCCTGCTTCCTCTTTTGCCTCGCAACTAAACTTACCTGTTTCATTTTCTACATTGGTATTTAGTTCTTTGACGCCGGCGGCCGTGTATCCATCAGGTATTTTCAGATTGATTATCCAGCTAAACGTTCTGGCATAGCCGACATTGATATCATATTTCCTTTCCCTTTCATCTTTTTTTACCTGTAACTGCGGGCCTATTAAAGCGGTAAGATTAACCAGGTATTTTTTTCCTGCCTTTCTTATTTGCCCGGGCAACTCATATTCCTCTGTCAATACCAGATCTTTTTTCTTTTCGCTGCGTCCGTCGCTGATTATTTTGAAGTCGGTAAACTTAACCTTTTGCTGAAATTCCTTTTCGAGGCCTTCTTTTACATAATCGGGCTTGGCCTTTTTAAATTCATCCTTAATTGCTTTGATAGACTTTTCATATTCGTCCTGCTCTTTTGGCTTCATCTTGTCTGTAGGTGGGTTACCACCATAAGATTTATAGTCATCTACCATATAGGTGGTAAGCCGCATGGCGTTGCCGATATTATTGGTTTTTATCAACCCTGTATAGTCGCTGGTTCTTGCCACCACTATATTATTAAAATCTGTGCTAACCGATGAATTGATGGTATAGGTAACCGCATTGTCTGCCGCCGTTGCATCGGGCAGTGCAAAAGATTTTATATCCTGGGTATGTTTCTTTTTATCAGGTTCACCTACAATGTACGCTTCATTGCCGAGCAAAGATTGCACAAGATCGCCGGGCAGCGAATGATCAGTACAATTAAAATAAAGCTGGTCGTTTACTTTTACTGCATAGCGAATCTCATCATCAAATAAAACATCTTTTAATTTGCCAATACTGTTGCTGCTGCTAATAACCAGTTCATTTTTTATGTTATGACGGGTAAGAAGCAGTGAAAACACAAAGGCAAACCACCTGTCTGGCAGATAGTTGCTGCGGAACACTACCTTATTCCGAATCATATAATACGCGCTCTTAATAAATTGCTGATCGGGCCAGTCTTTCGCCCCCATTTTTTTTAACTCTTCCTGGCAGGTATAATACAACATGTAGGCAGAATTAGGATCGCCCCAGTTGGCGCCGGCCGTGCTGAAATTTTCATAGGCTCTTAAAGCCAGTTCTTCCTTGTTAAACCCGTTTTTCAATTCACCCTTCCCCCCTATCATTAAACCCTTTACGTTTTCACTATTGGCATAAATAACCTGGAATTTCACCATGGGATATACCAGGAAGCGGTTTACAAAATTGATATCCTTTTCTACGCCCCTGTCCCTGTCTGTAAATACATAACGGTAAAAATCCTTATCCTCTGACTGCTCTTTTTTAAATTCCGGCGCTCCATTTAATGACAGAGATTTAAAAAAAGACTTATCGTCTGTTTCTATATCAATTTCATTATACATTACCGGGTAGCCTTTGCTGCAAATTTCATATTGCGGGTCAAACTCTACAAAACCGGAACCACGCACATCCAGTTTACTTTTTGTATAAGAGGCATACTCAAGTATATCGCCGGGTTCAAGATTGGGAATGGCCACTTTGTAATACCGCGACTGTGCACCCGAGGTCTGGTCAAAAAAACTTTTGAAGAACTCAGGTATATCACTGCCGGGTTCCAGCTCAACCGCTTCCTTTAAATCTACTGCGGATGTTTCCCCGCCAGGTTTAATAATACGCGCCACAAAGCCATCTTCCTTTGAACTGTAGCGGAAATAAATTTCAGAAAATGCCTGCACTGAGTTCTTGTCATGCAATTGTATTTTCAGCCTCACCTTTTCAAAGAAAAAAACATTTTTTTGCCGGGGCGAAAAAAAACCTCCGCTTGATTTTTTATCAAACAGAATACTGCGTTTGTAGCCCATTACCACCGCCGATTCTTCATTCCATTTGGCCGGCGATTCGGTAACGGCAAATGCGGCAGCAGGTTCGGCCCAGATAAATTTGGCATTGGCTTCTATATTATCCAAAAAATCCTCGTCAATAAAATCCTGGGCTCTTCCCGGGATGGCCGAACAACATAAAGCAATAAAAATAGCAGTGTATGCCAGCCAGTGCTGAAAACATTTTTTCATACCCAATATTATTTTTTTGTAACGCTTAGCAGATATTTACTGAATTCTTTAATAGACTCCAGGAACTTTGTCCAGTTGGCAAAATCACTTTTTTTGATAACACTGTTCTTAATAACAATTTTTTTCTTCAGTACAATCTTGTTTCCTGTAACTGTGTATTCGCCCCTGAATTCATACCCATTGTATATGAGTTCCGATTTCTCAGGTATGTCGACAAATTTTGTACCGGGCGGAATACTCAGGGATATCTCATCTTCAAAACTAAGCACATCATCAAAATCGTATCCACCCACGCGCTTTTCATCGGGCATGTACCTTTCCAGTGTTTTTGGAAAAAAATCGATGCTGATATATTTATCTCCGGAAATCGTGTTTACATAATTACTTAAATCAACATCGCCTTCAATGGTTACCGGTATTTCCCGGTTCTTTAAATCGCTTGTTTTAATGTTGGCTGCCTGCATATTATCATTGCCAAATTCAAGGTATTCATTCAAAAAATCCTTTTGTGAAGTGATGGGCAGATCCTGGTAAGCCTGGTGAAAATCTTTTCTTTCATTGCCGGTTAAAACAACTTTTATTTTCCCGGACAGTACATCATTCGTTAACACAAAATCGGCCTTAGAAAATATCTTGTGCTCATTGCCGGTTGTCAGCGGTACTGTTTTTAAATCATAGGTTGCGCCCTTTGCAATCATAGCCTCTTTACCCTGGATGCGGTAAGCATTCTCTCCAAAAGGCGCATATTTTTCCGTGCCATCTAAAAAATATTCCTTACCCTGGAAATACAAGGTGGTTATAGCATGGTTATTTACACAGAGCGCGGGCATCGATTGCTGGTATGGAATAGACCGCGTACCTATCCAGGTAAAATGCGCATCATAGCCTGCCATTTTTAAGAATTCCGTCAGCAGGTTGGCCATGCCCTTGCAATCGCCAAATTTCTTTGCCAGCACATCCTGTGCGGCCGCCGGAATATATCCGGAATAGCCATCTTCATAGGCGATATATCTTATATTATCCTGTACCCAATAATAAATGGCTTTTATTTTATCGACGTCGCTTGTTTTACCCTGCGTTATTTTTGTGAGCGTGGATTGCAACAGTTCTTTTTTATTGCCCGCCATTTCATACAGCCGGTTATTCCAGGCATAGAGATCATCTGTCTTGTCAAAACCTTTCAGGGTTTCGCCTTTACTTTCAAAAGATTTTATTTGAATAATGATATGCGGGTCGGTGTATGCATGGCCGATACTTCTGAATTCCTGCTTGCTGGCCGGAATATCCTTCATGGTAAATATATAGGTAATGTATCCACCTTTTTTATTTTCCTGCCTGTCTATTTTATAGCCGTCAAAATTGATGGGCTTAAAATCAACGGTCAGCCATTCAGGTACTTTAAATTCATACACCTGTTCTTTAACCGGGTAGTTTTCTGCAAAAAATAAACGCGTGAGATACCGGCCATCTGTATATTCTTTTTTTACGGTAACACGTGCCATACTTCCTTTTTCAGAAAAACGGATAGGATAGTATTGCACCCGGCTGTCATCGAAAAAAACGCCATCGCTTGTAACCGATCTGTCCATGGCCGGCATTCTTGAAACCGCGTATTTGGAACCAATCTTCAGTGCCTTTTTAAATGTCTTAAGCTCAATAAACTTATTATAAAACTCGGGATAGGTTACAGAAGCAAATTTCCTGAGCGACAAGAACTCCATTTCCGATTCCTCGTCAATGACCACCACTTTATCATTCAATGCGTTTTTACCCTTGTCAAACGTAAAATAATGGTGCGATGAAGTACACATCACATCATCGTCTTTGTATTTTCTTGACAAGACATCCGCATTGGCGGCATCTTCATCGTTTACCCGTATTTGTGCACCGGCACAAAAAGAAATAGTTGCCAGGCACAGTAACAATGCTGCATGCCTGCCAACCGGGTTTAAAAAAAATTGACGTAACCGTGCCGAAAGCAAGTGGTTTGGGGAAGTAGCGGGTTTTTCCATGGTGCATTAAAAATTACTGGCCAAATTCAAAACATAATTTGTTCTGTATTTCAACGGAATACAACGGAAAGCCGCCATATTAATTGTACAGGCTGCCGACTTTAATGTAAACCACAAAAAGTAACCATTCAAATACAGAAGAGTGAAGCTGCATAAGGGTTTACACTTGCTCATTTGAGTAGTTATATACCCCTTTTTTTTGAGGAAATATTTCCCCCGCTGCCAATATTTACAATGCGCCCTTACATTTTCTGATGCCCGCCTAATTTGACGGTGTTTACTAATACGCCCATGCAGAAGGCATTTTGGCCGGCCACCGTTCAATTAACCAACCCAGCCGGTCTCTGGCATAATTTTTAAATCTTTCTGTAATTATTAACACCAAATAAAGCACCATGAAAAATACTGACAAACCGAAAAAGACAGCTATAAAAGGTACAAAAAAAGATACAAAAAAACCGGCGCCTGAAATAATTTCAATGGATATGCCCGAGGTAAAAGACATTCCGGGGCAGGAAAATATAAAGCCGCCTCAATTTAGAGAGATGCAGGACGTAACCATTTCTTCTGCAGATGAAGAAGGTGATGGCATTCTGGATGAGTTAAATACAGATGAAGAACCCGTTACCGGCAATGGTTCGTCTGATGTTACAAACACAGAAAAACGACTACTCAAAAAAAGCGCCGGGCACCTGCCTACAGAAGAGAGTGAAGATTTTAATAAGATGGCACTTGATGACAGGGACAATGACGGTGAATTATTAAATGAAAAAAACATCAGGCAGGACCGCAGCGGCGAAGACCTGGATATACCCGGTGCCGAGCTTGATGATGAAGATGAAAATATTGGCGATGAAGATGAAGAAAATAATATTTACAGTCAAAGGGACTAATCATTTATGAACTATTTGCAGAAATTTTATGACCAGGCTTTTCACTGGGTGATCAGCTTTGGGCCAAAACTTATTGTTGCTATTATTGCGTTGATAATTGGCCAATGGATGCTGCGCATTCTTAACCGGTGGTTAAAAAGCGTAATGGAAACAAGAAACCTAAGCCCATCTGTAAGAATGTTTCTTGGCAACCTGACAGCCGTGAGTCTGCAGGTATTGCTGATCATATTACTGATGCAGATACTGGGGCTGGGCATGTCAATTTTTACCGTGATTATAGGTGGTGTATCGGTGGCTGCGGGATTGGCGCTTTCGGGCACCCTGCAAAATTTTGCAAGCGGCGTGCTGATACTTTTGTTAAAACCCTATAAAGTGGGTGACAATATTGTTACACAAAGCCAGGAAGGAACCGTTTCTTCTATCCAGTTATTTTATACAGTGATCCTTACATTCGACAACAAAACGATGATTGTTCCCAACAGTAAATTATCAAATGAGGTTATCCTTAACCTTAGCCGCCAGGGAAAGCGGCGTGTGGATATAGAATTGAAAATTAAATACAACAATGAGTTCGAAAAAATAAAGGAGATAGTCACCCGCTGTTTTTCTTCGATCGGTGGCATTTTGAAAGAACCGGCATTGCGTATAGGCGTTTCTAAGCTGGATACGGATAATTATCTGGTATTGATTAACACCTGGATACCCGCACATGGTTTTGAAGATGGAAGGCTGCTAATCAATGAAAAACTGATGACAGCGCTAAAAAAAGAAGGCGTAATTGCCAGTACCTGAACGGGTATTTGCCCTGAAAACAGGCCCCGGCGCCTATTTAGGTCAGCTTTTTGCGATATCTGCCAAATCAACCGTATATTTGCCACTTAATTTATTATCAACACAATTTACAATGAGCACAAAAACAAAAGGAACCGTAAAGTTTTTCAATGGTGAAAAAGGCTTCGGTTTTATCAAACACGATGATTCCAACAAGGAAACCTTTGTACACGCCAGCGGTTTAATAGACCAGGTTACAGAAGGCGACAAAGTTGAATTTGATTTACAGGAAGGAAAGAAAGGAATGAACGCGGTGAACGTTAAAAAGATCTAACTCCCTTTATTTAAACAAATTACAAGGCTGCCACGGGGCGGCCTTTTTTATGCCTGTCAAAATGTTTGTACAACAGGAATTGCTGCAAATATCAGAACGTGTGCTTCATCCATGCACTCAGTGTAGCTGCCGTCCAGGCCCCCGGCACAATCATACGCCGGATGGTATACAAAGGATCGGATTCATCTCTTTTAGCCGATAATTGAAAGGCCGCAACAAACCCGTGTTTTTTTAACTGGGGAATGGCAGCGCCGTTCCACAAACCAAACGGATATGCAAAATATTTAACCGGTTTACCAGTGATTGTTTCCAGTGTTTTAGTGGGTTTGTCTATCTGTATGGCCCAGTCGGTATCTGTAAACTTTTTAATGTTTTTATGATCCCAGGTGTGCGACCCTATCTCATTGCCTGCGTCTGACAATTGTTTTACCTGTTCTTTGCTCATATAATTGGGCCTGCCCAAAGACACCGTCATAATAAAGAACATGCCTTTAAAACCGTATTTTTCCATCACTGGTTTCGCAATGGTGTACTGCGGCAAATCGGTATCGTCGAAAGTAAGCATAATGGGCCTGGGTGGTAAAACGGCGCCATAGTTCAGATAGGCAAACAACTGATCTGCAGATATGGTATGATATCCGCTGTCTGCCAGCATTTTTATTTGTTCAGCAAAAACGGCTTCCGGTACTATATAATCTTTGGCCTGTTTTGAATCGGAGGGACGCCAGTTGCGTATCTGGTGATAACACAAAACAGGCACCTGTTGACGGCTTATAACCGTTGCGGCGCCGGCAGGTTCTTTTAAGGCAATAACGGCACTTCCTGGTGTTTTGGTTGAATCTTTTTCATTTGACCCGGTAACATGGGCGGCAGCTTTTACAGAAGGCACAAACTCGCAACCTGTAGAGAGAAGAAATAAAGCCAGTATGGTGGTTACAGACCTGCCAAAGGGCGAAAAAACAGATATTTTCATAGACTACTGCAGATAATAATATTGGATCAAAACTATTGTAAAAAACGCGTTTAATAAATTTTTGTTGTGATATGAAAACAGAAAAATAAGTATTTATACTGCCCTCCTCTGAAATGACTTGCAGACCCAGGAATAATTTTTATACCCATCCCCTTTCCTTGTGTTTACGATAGCCTTTTGCCAGCGCTTCTTCTACCTGTTTAAAAATTTCGGTGTCATAATTCTTTATATGAAAGCAGCTTTTCCCTTTTAAACATTTCAGCAATTCCGGCTTGAAGACTTCCTTCCTCTCTGAAACCTGGTGTACCGGCATAAAGTACAAACCCACATAGCCTTTTTGAATAAGTATTGCACCAAACCACCATTCATCTCTTTTTTTTCCATTGATTTCTACCGGCGTATCACTTACAAGTGCCATTTGGCCGCCTGTTCCGCCACGTAGTTTAATACTGCCTTTGGCATAGGGCAGCATCAATTTTTTAAGTTCTTCAAATATTGGCACCAATTCCGGCTGGCCTGCAGATTTATCTTCGTATTTTATGCCCGTCTCACTTTTTTGAGCAGCCGCTTTTTTCGAAATCACTTTTTTTACCACAGCCTTTTTTTGCGCAGTTTTCCCGGAGGCGGCTTTTGCAGGTGTTGCTTTTTTAGCAGCGGTTTTTACAGCTTTTGCCATGGCATTCAGTTAATGTAAATAAGCTATTTTTTTACTTCAACATGTTCATTGAGCTTGTGCAGTTCTACTATAGTAGTTTTTCCATCATCACTTTCGCGGTACATCGGTTTAAATTTACGATTAAAAATTATTTCTTCATAAGTATAGGACGTCCTTTTCAGCACCGACGCAGAATATACGTCGTCAAACCCCCTTACCAGTACGTACAATTCCACATCGGCAGCTTTCATATCTTCCATACTAAATCCGGTGATGGGGCTGTCCTGGTCAATGGGGTGCACCACGGTCCAGTTCATGGGCAAACTGTCTACCCTGCTGCGCTCCAGGTGAAGATCAAAGAATTTAAAAGTGGGCTTATTATTTTCCTCTACCTGCATGCCGATATTTACCTTAATCTCTACATTGGTGAGTATATGATTGTCTTTGTAAGAGACAAAGCGGAACATAAGCGCCGTTTTATCCTGGTAAGGAGCAATTACAGCATGGTCACTAAATACAAGAAATGACTTTGGTTTCGAGAACCGTCCATAGATCAAACCGGTTGCTACTGCAAAAGAAAGAAAACCACTCATCGCTTCAATTGACGCCACAAAATTGGTACCGTCGCCAATGGGGTTTACCCGGCCATAACCAACGGTGGTAAATGTTTCCGTACTAAAAAAATATACCTCCTTAAATTTTTGCCATTGGGTACTGGCAATCATACCTGTAAACCCATCTGTACCTATCAGCAGGTATATGCAAGTGTAGAAAAGATTAATAACAAGAAAAAAGCAAACAATCAGCACTATAAATTTCCAGCTTGGCAGGTTCAGCATGCTATGAAACACACTAAACCGCTCCCAGAAGGGCTTGCCTTCCTTACGCAGGTTAAATGTACCATCGCGGTTGATAAACCTGCCGCCATAATCGCTGGCGTTGGAACCAAAGCCGGTATCATTATTTATCCTGGAAAAAGGGTTTACTCGTTTAGGTAATGACATAGTAATAATTTAACAGGTTTTATTTGTTTTTTGCAGACGGGCACCGCCTGCAGGTGTTTACTTCCTGCATTAGTTCCAATTACAGGTTTGCTATTTATAAATCTGAGTAATCGGCAGCGTGGCAAAGTATCGTTTCGTTCCTGGAAACATTGTGCTGGTATTCGGGCATGGCCACCAGTTTTTTCCATTCTGCGTCTGCGCTAAATGCCTTCCAGTGTTCTTCCCGTGCAGCCATGTTATCAAAACTGGTCATATACATCAGGTTGGGCATATGACTGCCACTAATAACATCTGCATAAAAGATGGCATTAAAACCCAGCCTTTTAAACAAAGGCACTTCGCCGCCTTCGTTAAACATTTTTACTTTGTTGATATGCATTTTTTCGGTGGGGCTTTCATAACTGCGCAATTCATAGACATGTTCGCTATGGGGCCCGGCAAGACTGGGCACCTGCATCTGTGGCGCCATCGGGAAAGCTTTTAGTATAATTGACTCCATCCTTGTATAGGGCGGGTTATTGTAGGCAGCATTTAAATAACCGGCTGCGGCCGTGTTATAATCCGCATCTTTATCTGTCTGTGCGGGCAATGACAGTACCTGCTCAAAAGATTTCAGCCGTACAAAAACGTATATCAGTTTATCTGTTGCTGTATCATTGGCAATTGGTTTAAACACCCCTATTTTTCCCGTAGTTAATTTATGTAATACCGGCAGCAGGGCCTGCTGCAGGTAATCGTCCAATTCCTTTTCCTGGGCGGCGGTTTTAAAACGATACACGGTTATCTGGTAAAATTCCTGCGCCGGCTTTTTATCACGTGAAAAACCATCCTTGCTAAAAAACAGGCAAACAAATAATAAACAAATCAGGCTACGGTTTCCGGTAAAAAAATGCTTCATATTAATTTAAATTATTTTTTTTTCTGGCATGCAAATAACAAAATAAAGCTACTTAAATTTAGCACAACCTGTAACCTGGTGATAAAAGATTGTGCTGATGTGAACACTTGTTTGGATATACCCCGCGGCGTTGAACGGTGCGCAGCCGGTGTTACGCGCCGGATTAATAAAAGCGACCGCCAGGCTGGCGGGCCAATACAGGTGTTTATCATAAAAACAATTCGCTCTTTTGAACCTATCAGCGCTACATTTGTTCATTCCAATTAAAATATAAACACATTTATGAGTATAACAAAAGCTTATGCGGCGCAGGACGCCGTTTCACCGGTGGCCCCTTTTAGCATTACCCGCCGCGAGGTTGGCCCGCAGGATGTTCAAATAGAGATATTGTACTGTGGTGTTTGTCATTCAGATCTTCACCAAATCCGTAACGAGTGGGGGAATTCCATTTTCCCGATGGTACCCGGGCACGAGATTGTTGGCCGTGTAACAAAAGTTGGGAATGGTGTTAAGAATTTTAAAGAGGGGGACCTGGCCGGCGTTGGATGTTTTGTAGACTCCTGCCGCACCTGTCCCAATTGCCTTGCCGGCATAGAGCAATATTGCGATAATGGCATGACCGGCACTTACAACAGTTATGAGCGGGATGGCAAAACGCCTACTTACGGCGGTTATTCAACACAGATAGTAGTGGATGAAAAATACACCCTGCATATATCCGGCAAACTGCCGCTGGAAGGTGTAGCACCGCTATTGTGTGCAGGCATTACTACTTATTCGCCATTAATGCATGTGGGCGTAACCAGGGGACATAAAGTGGCCGTGCTTGGTCTTGGCGGCCTGGGGCATATGGCAGTTAAATTTGCGGTTTCCTTTGGCGCAGAAGTAACCATGCTAAGCCATAGTAAATCCAAAGAGGCAGATGCAAAGAAACTGGGGGCGCATCATTTTGCGCTGGCCTCCGACCCCGCCGTGCTGGCAGGATTGCAGAATAAATTTGATTTTATTTTGAACACGGTTTCTGCACCACACGATTACAACACCTACCTGAACCTCTTAAATACCGATGGTACCATGATTGTTGTGGGCGCCCCTCCGGCACCGGCACAGATACCGGCATTTAACCTGATCATGAAACGCCGCAGCATTATCGGCTCGCTGATCGGTGGAATTAAAGAAACGCAGGAAATGCTCGACTACTGTGCTGAACACAATATTGTATCAGACGTTGAAGTAATACCAGCCCAGCAAATAAATGAAGCGTATGAGCGTATGCTGAAGGGCGATGTTCGTTATCGTTTTGTTATTGATATCGCATCCATTAAAAATTCGTAAACGGTAATTGCTGGTAAAAACCAACGGGATAACCCATTCATGAAGCGGCATTTAAATGCCGCTTCATGTTTTTTCAGGGCCCGCCGGAGATATTAATTTGCTCTTTAAACCATTTGCGTCCCTGTAATTCAAAATGCAAAATGACGTTAAAAAAGGTATAACCGGCAGGCACACCGGTAAACAGCGGCCCGGGCCGTCACAATGCTGGGAATTTTCTTTTTATTTGCAGAACAGGCAACCCCGTATAAAACAATCCATCTTGAAATTAAAATTTTACTTATTCATAGCTGTATATTCTTTAAGTTGCCTGGGCAGTTATGGGCAAACCGATTCACTGATTGCACTGTCCGATTCAATTCCACCGCATAAACAACGGGATATAAGGGATGTTGTTCATCATATTTTCAATCCGCAGCAACCCGTCACCGATAGTAATGTTCAAATAAAAGATACCCGCAGGCATTACTCTTTTGTTCCGGCGCTGGGCTATACATTGCAAACCGGATTTGCAGGTATTGCCAGTGTTAATATGGCTTATTATAATGACCTTGAAAAAAACACCAAACAATCCAGCATTTCAACAAATGTTACCTATTCACAATATCACCAGATAATCATCCCTTTTTTGGCGGATATCTGGACAAAAGCAAACCGGTACAATTTCATTACCGATATCAGGTATATCAGTTACCCGTCTGCAATTTATGGCCTTGGTGGAAGAACAGACCCCAACAAAGGCGTTACCATTAATTTTTCTGGTCTTAAGATACACCAGACCGTTATGAAAGCACTGTCTGAGAATATCTATGTGGGTATTGGTTATTATTTCGACAAATTCTGGAATATAAAAACGCTCGACCGGGTATCAAGGGGCGTCAACCATCTTATATCGCGTGAATTGGGTAACCAGGAAACGGCTTCCGGTCCTGCATTTCGGTTTTTATACGATACCAGGCTGAACCAGCTTAACCCGCAACAGGGTGTTTACTACAGCATCAGCTACCGCACCAATATGACCGCGTTGGGCAGCGACAGCGGATCACAGGCTTTACAAATTGATGCCCGCACCTATTTTCATTTTCCCGCCAACTCAAAAAACGTGCTGGCACTCTGGAATTTCGACTGGTTAACTACCACTGGTACCCCGCCCTACCTGGCGCTGCCCAGCACAGGCTGGGATGATAGCTATAACACCGGCCGTGGTTATATACAGGGACGTTTCCGCGGACGCAAAATGATTTATTTTGAAAGCGAGTACCGCTTTGGCATAACCAATAACGGCTTGCTGGGTGGAGTTGCTTTTGTAAACATTGAAAATTTTTCCAGCGATTTATCGGCCGAGTACAGCAAACTTTTTCCCGGATACGGTGTAGGCCTGCGCATCAAACTGAATAAATATTCGGGCGCCAATCTCTGTGTTGACTATGGCTTTGGTCAAAATGGCTCACACGGTTTTTTTGTTAACCTGGGAGAAGTATTTTAGAAGAATGTGAGAATCTGGAAATGTGGTAAATGTGAAAATGCAAAAATCAGCTATCAGCAAATCAGACATCAGACATTGTGTTGCTTTACTGCTTCGAAGGGGTAAGGCCTTTAACGTTCTCAATTACCTTGTCTACAGGATGCAGTTTCCGCGACAACCCTCTGCCAGGTTGTATTCTTTTGGCCAGCGTGAGCCTGACATTACCGGCAGATAAAAGGTATTTATTACCTGTGGTAGCGCCCGATACCGTCATTTGGTTTCCCACCAGCGAAAGGTTCACATTCCAGTCGTTTTTATCGTACCCCGCTGCAATACGGTAAATAAACCCTTTATTAAAATCAAATTTTCCTGCTTTGCCATCTGAACCCTGCTGACTGGTATAGTCTGCACTCAAACTGGCACACAAAGACCCGGTCAGGTAAAAACTTTGCTTAATCACATACGTATATGCGTAACCGATACCAGGTCCTATCTTAATAAAATCGAGTCTCCTGACATTTTTCTGCGCATAATTTTCCGATAACACGGATGGCACAATTGAACTATCGCTTCTTATGATTCCGTAATAAATTTCCGCACCGATAAGAAAAGAGCCTGCGGATTTTTTTTGTTGTTCATTTTCCAGCAGGGCCGATCTGAAAGAAAACCTTGATGGATTAAGCAGCCGGTAGGCCGATACACCCATTACCTGTACCCGCATATCGGGGCGCACATAATAGCTTTGGGGTGTACTGGCAGCCAGCCCTTTGGGCGAAAGATAGTATCCTTTGTAAAACTGGCCCAGTATATCAATTGTCCATTTGCGGCCGTAAATATGAGATTGAATATCCAGGTACCTTGTTTTGCCCTTTTCACCATCTGTATTTAAAAACCCGAAGGCATAGCCAATATTTAATGAGATAGACTGATAGGTAACCCCTACTCCCATGGTAAGCGAAGTATTGGGTACATAACGGAAACGCGACACATTGGACGCATGCTCCAGCTCCAGCCCTGCATATTTTTGAGAGAAGTAAAATCTTGCTGTAATATACCTTTCGAAAGACTGGTAATAACTGCTGTCGTGATCGTTGTAATAAGATGGTTGCACAGGCGGCGTGGCTTCTTTTTTGTGTGCCGGGAGCAATTGTTTATTTTGCGCAATGGCAGTTTGAAAAAAGAGCATGCAAATCAGCCCGGCAGGCAAAATATTTTTGTGTAGCAACATCGCTGTTTGTTTACAAACCATATTTTGCAAAAAATTAAAACCGCAAAAAAGAACAACGGGTTATTTAATCACAACCGGGGTTAACCTGGTAATTTCGGCGCCATTAAAAATCTTGGCCAGGTTGTTATCGTGCGATGTTTTCCAGCTATCAATATGTGTCTCAGAAACGATGCGCCAGAAGTTTTTGGATTTTAATTCATCGTAGTCATTGGTTTTAATAAACAACCCTACAATAGATTGACGTGTTTTGAAATCTATCTTAACATTGTGTTTGGTAAGATGGCCCGCTTCCAAAAACTTCCCTATCTGATCGTTAGTCATGCGTAAAAATTTGTGCAAATATAGCTTATTGACCCCGTTTGACCGCAACAATTTAAGCAGTATTAATCAACTCATTATCAATGCATTATTTCCGAATATACAATTGCACGGTTGGTACTTCCCCTGCAAATAGTATTTTCGTAATTTACCGGGCACTTTATGCAATTGAAAGATTATTATACAACACTTGATGTAGGGCCGGCAGCTACCCCATTGCAGATCAAAAAATCTTTCCGGCAACTGGCACTGAAACACCACCCCGACAAAAATCCGGGCAATGCACTGGCCGAAGCAAAATTCAGGGAAGTGCAGGAGGCGTATGATGTACTATCCGACTCCGGAAAAAGAGAAGAATACAACTACAAACGATGGTACAACAGAAGCCTTAAAAAAACATTCAGTAATGAGCCATTAACCGCAAAAGAAATACTGACCGAATGTGAACGGCTTGGCAACTACCTGCTTACGGTAAATAATTTGCGGGTTGATTATGATGGACTCAGTTATCACATACGGCAGCTGCTCAATGATAAAAATATAGCCATACTACATCAATCTGCGGGCACACTTATTATTTCGAAAGTGACGGGTATTATCATAAAAAGTTGCGATGTTCTTCCTTTCAGATACATTTCACCCATTGCTTCATTACTGCTTCGTTTAGCCGCCGATGATCAATTGCTGATTACTCAGATTAATCAATTTACCCGGCAGCACAGGCAAAGCGCCACCTGGCAGCGGTATAAGATGCCTGTAGCGGCAGCAGTTACCATCTTGTTATGCTTTATAATTTATTATGTCAGCCGGTAATTCTTTAGCGGTACCGGTTTTAAAGCATTGTGCCCCGCACTGTGGTCATTTACGCGGCAACATCTGCTGCTGCTGCAAAACAAAATGGCCGGGGTCTGCACACCTTAGCAGACGGACGTTTTCTCTTATCTTTGCGGCATGCATTATGTTTCTGTAGAAGGCCTGAGTAAAAGTTATGGCATCAAACCGTTGTTCAACAATATTTCGTTTCATGTAGAAGAAGGCGATAAAATAGCACTGGTGGCCAGAAACGGCAGCGGTAAATCTACCCTCCTGAAAATTATTTCGGGTACCGAAACTGCCGATAAGGGCAAAGTTTGGATACACAAAGATGTTACCGTTGCCTTGTTTGAGCAGGACCCTCAGTTTCTTGAACACAAATCCATACTGGATAATATTTTTCATCACAACCACCCTGTTATCAATGCCATTAAAGAATACGAAGCGGCCAGTGATGCGGAAGACGCCGACAGGATTGGTGAGGCGATTGCCCTGGTAGATGAATTAAACGCCTGGGATTTTGATACCAAGGTAAAACAGATACTGGGCAAGCTAAAAATTCATCACCTGGACCAATTGGCGGGCACCCTCAGCGGGGGCCAGCGAAAAAGGGTGGCGCTGGCCAAAACACTTATTGATATTGGCTTCGAACATAAACACGTTCTGCTGATAATGGATGAACCTACCAACCACCTGGATGTGGAAATGGTAGAATGGCTGGAGCATTACCTTAACCAGGAAAAAGTGACCTTACTAATGGTAACGCACGACCGCTATTTCCTGGATGCGGTTTGCAACGAGATACTGGAGATTGATGGCGAAAATCTCTACGTGTACAATGGCGACTACGAAAATTTCATGGAAAAAAAGGCGGCGCGTATTGAAAGCGAATCTGCCAGTATTGACAAGGCAAAAAACCTTTTCCGCAAAGAACTGGAATGGATGCGTAAACAACCCAAGGCCAGGACTACCAAAAGCAAGAGCCGGCAGGATAATTTTTATGTGGTAGAAGCAAAAGCCAAACAAAAAATCGAAGATGAGCGCGTACAGTTACAGGTAAAGATGACAAGGTTGGGCGGCAAGGTGGCAGAATTAAAAAAAGTATACAAAAGCTACGGCAATAAAATCATCCTGCGTGGATTTGACTACACTTTTAAAAAAGGCGACCGGATTGGCGTAGTAGGAAAAAATGGCGCAGGAAAATCTACTTTTTTAAACATACTCCAGGGCCTGGAGCCGGCCGATAGTGGCAAAATAAATATTGGTGATACTGTAGTATTTGGCAATTATTCTCAACAGGGTCTTGAAATAAAGGAAGACAAACGCGTTATTGAATTTGTAAAAGACATTGCAGAAAATTTTCCGCTGGCCGATGGAAGCTCTCTCAGCGCCGGACAGTTTTTACAATTGTTTTTATTTTCACCCGATCAGCAATACACCTATGTTTCCAGGCTCAGCGGAGGCGAGAAAAGAAGATTACACCTGCTGTCGATATTATTCCGCAATCCTAACTTTTTAATTCTCGACGAGCCTACCAACGACCTGGATTTGCAAACGCTGGGTGTACTGGAAAATTTTTTAAGCGATTACCAGGGTTGCATTATCATTGTATCTCACGACAGGTATTTTATGGACAGGCTGGTAGATCATTTATTTGTATTCCAGGGCGATGGTGATATACGCGATTTTCCCGGCAACTATTCGCAGTACAGACTTGCCCTGAAAGATGATGAAAAGCTAACAGATGCCGGCACCCAAATGTCCGACAGTAAACAGGAGAAAATACTAAACCCAGCTCCCCCTTCCGCACCTGCAGGCGAAAAAAGAAAATTGTCTTTTAAAGAGAAGCGGGCATTTGAATTGCTGGAAAACGAAATTGCCGATCTTACCAAAGAAAAAGAGGCCATTACAGAAAAACTAAATAGTGGCACCGCGCCATTTGCAGAATTGCAACTATTATCGCAACGCATTGGGGAAGTAACACGGTTACTGGATGAAAAAGAATTACAATGGCTGGAACTGAGTGAGCTGAATGCGTAGAAAGCTATAATGTCTAAACTTTGCCAAAACTGGTTATAACAGTTTTGGCAAAGTTTCTTCCAGGGTTCATGAAGCGCTGCTGGCTATCGCCAGGCCTGGGCATTACACCCTCCTCTAGTACAATTGGCCGGTGCTCCAGTTAAGTTGAAAAGGCTCGAGCTTTATTATTCGTTTAGGCCCCTTAAAAGAATAATCTGGCGCCGGCGCCCAATAGCCGCCATTCACTGTACCCGGGATTGGATAATACATCATTGTAGTGTCATCTTCTATCATTAATCGTTTAGCTCCATATACATAAAACGCATTTGCATAACGTTGCAAAAGAAAAAAATTGTCTGCCGATTTTATATAGGCATGAACGCCATCGCAGTAGCCCCAGACATCTCTCTCCATGTATTGTTTTCCATTTAGGTCATTTATATAAACCACATCGGTCAGCTTGTCCTTTTTTAGCTCGTATTCTTTTTGGGAAGGATTGTTATTTTTGAACTCCTCAAAATTGAGGTAGACACCGGCTTTTAGCATTGTATCTTTTAATACGGGCATATTGAATGCGTCTTCATTGTGGCGAATTATTTCATCAAGCGTAAATTTTCTTTTTTCCAGGATGGCAGGCACCCTCGTATCCATTTGCACCATTTTATCAAGAGATAATTTCAGCGCCTGCCCAACAAATTGCGCACCGTATTCGGAAACAGTCGTGGCCTTGCTTATTACACTATCGTACCGGTACAGCGCATAATAGCCGGATGCAACTTTCAAATAAAATTCAATCCTTACATCCACGCCGCTTGTCCATACATCCTTACTTCCGATCCGTGGCAACTCGCTCTTGCGTTGCTGATTGAAGCTTAGTTCGTCTGACAGCCACAACTTATTTATTACCATTAAAATGGAAGGAAGGGAATTGTTCTGCGGAAATGAAAGGTAGCCGTTCACAAATTGCTGCGACTGATGTTGAACCCCATTTCTGATTTTAACAAATGTAGGCCGGGTGTTTATCTTTTGTTCTTCCTGGTTTCTTGCTGAATTATTAAAAACCCCCGAAACAGGATCAACAATTTTCTTTTGCATAAACCCAACCCGGACTGTGTCGGCCCTTGCATCAATAACCGACACACTTCCGATATTTTGAAGAGCTAATCTATTTCCTGGTGCCGGTATGTCGATAGTTCTGACCCTGCACTTGTTTACATCAAAATTTTCTTTCCAGCGCGAATGTGATAGCTGGGCATGCGCGTAAAAAAAGAACGTGCAGCTCAGGAACATCACTCCAATTATTTTCAATCCTGTTTTTAGCATGCTGCTGATAAAATGAATTTGCAATGGAAGACAAAATACAATGAATCTCCGGATATTGCAATCAGGTTAACCCATCACCTGCCGGGCATTGGTAATCAAACAATAAAACATTTTAGCGGTATAATAATCGGAGTATTTGCTTATGGCTTTTCTATTACAGCGGGTATTTTTTCCCCGGCCCGGAGCAGTTCTTCTTCATTACCGATGGAGTCTTTTTTTGCGCTGTATACGTGCAGACGCATAAAACCCAGTGCAGCAATCAGAGACAGACCGCATACTATCCACCATAACCAGTTAAATCCCCAATGTTCGGCCACCTGCGCGCCGCCCATGGGGCCAAATGTTTGGGCAGCCGACCATGCCATGGTATACAGCGCTGCATACTGCCCGCGGTTATGGGGCTTGCTTCTGCCAATCCAGTAACTGTTCATAAAGGGCATGGCCAGTATTTCGGCAAACGTAATAAAGACAATCATAACAAAAGCCATAAACGCAGTCATTAAAAATACATTGAGCATGCAGTATGCCGCCGCCATCAGCAATGTGCCCATGGTAATGTAAACAGTATTTCGCTGCCTGCCCTCCAATTTGTATACGATTACCATTTCTATGAATACAATAATTAATCCATTGGTGGCCATCAGCAGGCCGATGAATGGTTCAGAAAAATGCAGGTTCAGTTTATAATGTACAGACAGGTTGGTAAACAACTGGAAAAAACAGGCGGCAAACAAGGTAGCCAGTACAATAAACCACATATACACTGCATCATGAAGCGCCGACTGTTTTACATTGCCCGGTGTTTTTTTATGCCGCGCGGGCTTATACCCCGCTGGCTTTACAAAAAACAACATCAGTAAAGCCGCACCCATATTGGTAATACCATCTACCCAAAACAACAACTGGTAATTGTATTTTGCAATAAGACCGCCAATGGCACTCCCCACCGCCCAGCCTAAATTAATGGCCAACCGGTTTAACGAATAGGAACGCGTCCTGTTTTCTTCCCTGCTGTAAAAAGCAATGGCAGTAGAGTTTGCCGGACGGAAAGCTTCATTAATAAAACTGAGAAAAAATGATACCACACAAATGGCCGGAAAACTTTTCATCTGCCCCAGCAAAATAAAAAACAAACCTCCGCCGGTTAATGTAATTAACTGCACCGGGTAGAAACCTATTTTGTCTGTTAACTTACCACCCAGCCAGGCACCGGCAAAAGCGCCTGCTCCAAATAAACCATACACAAAACCCGCTTTACCAATGCTGTAACCCATGCCACTGCTGGTAAGGTACAGGCTCATAAAAGGTACCACCATGGTACCGCTGCGGTTGATGAGCATGACCAACGACAGCAACCAGGTGCTTTTCGATAAACCGGTATATGCATCCTTATAAGTGGTAATTGTTTTATTGATCATAAACGCCTGCAAAAATGGGCAAAGGCAGCAAACCGGCAAAATAGTATTTGTGCACTGAAATATTCCCGGATAAAAAAACTATATTTATAGCACTTATTACTTTGAAAAAAAATATCGCCATAGCCGCTTTCCTGGTATTTTTTCTTGCACAGTTTGGCAAGGTGATCAACTTTTGTCTTTGTAAAGCAGCCGTCTACCAGCAGACAAAAAGCTTTGTTTGCGATTGCGAAAAGATACTGTATACGGCTGTAAAATCAGACCATTCATCCAAAGAAGAAACACCGCAAAATATTTCTGCTCCACAACAACAGGAAGAGCTATTTCACTTCTCATTTACCCCTGGCTTTACTGTTCCGGCTAATCTTTGCATTGCAAAATGGCCTAAAATAAACAGTGAAGCACTTTGCCATATGTTTTTCCCCAGCATATTCCATCCGCCGTTGCAGGTTTCATAAATGATACGTTTTTATTTTTTTATACCGGCATAGTTCAATAGTTATTAATTGAACTACTGCTAACGCCTTTTCATTTTTAAAAATTATTTTATGAGACTTATTTGCATAGCCGCAATGGCATTACTATTTCATTCCTGCCAACGAAAAACAAGTGTACAAATTTCACCCGCCAGCCAGACGGTCTATACAGATCCACGGGGCAATGCCATGCTGCTGGGCGTGCATACCAAAGAAGACCTGCAGCAAATGCCCTACAAAGAATGGTTTGAAAAAAATTATGCAGATTATACAGTTGATTCTGTTACTACAGCCCGGCTAACTCCGTTTTTGAAAAACAAAAAATTTGAGATTTTTATGGGCACCTGGTGTGGCGATAGCAGAAGGGAAGTGCCAGGAATGTTTAAAATCCTGGCCAGTGCCGGCGTAAGGCCCGCGCAAATAAAAATGATTATGCTGGATAATCACGACAGCACCTACAAACAAAGCCCCGGCCATGAAGAAAGGGGAAAATCTATTCACCGTGTACCCGACCTGATTGTGTATAGTGGTAAGAAGGAGATAAACCGTATTGTTGAATACCCGGTGGTGTCGCTGGAAAAAGATTTGCTGGCCATCGTAAATGGAAGCGGTTACCAGCCCAATTACAGGGCAGCCACTTATCTTTTAAAACATGCACAGGAAAATAATATGGATGTTTTATTAAAAGACACAGCAAGCCTGGTTGAAAACCTGCGGGCCCTGGTTAAGAACAGCGCAGAATTAAATTCGCTGGGTTATGTGTGGATGTCGGCCGGTGAGATGGATAAAGCAATGATGGCATTTCAAATGAATGCACAATTATTTCCTGCAGTATCCAATGTATACGACAGCCTGGGCGAAATAAATATGAAGTTGCACAACAGGGAAGCCGCAAAAAAGTATTACTTAAAAGTGCTGCAAATGAACCCAGGCAGCGTCAATGCAGCCAAAATGCTCAGTTTGCTTAATTAAGGAAAAACAAAATAACCACGGAGATAAAATTGTACCGTATGGCCATTTCGCCTGGCATACCGGCCCCTTTCGTCTCCGTGGTTCAATATTAATTGCCAAATACTTTTTTCAGGATATCGTTCACCCTTGCAGCCGGATTGGTACGAATTTTCTTCTCCTCGTCTGCAACATAATAAAAGATACCACTTAATGCTTTTTGTGTAACATAGGAAGGCAGGTCGGAATTCACTTTATTAAAAGTAGTAGGAAGGCTGTTGTACTTGTCTACCACCAGCGACCAATATCTGGTGGCATTTACTTTTTTAAGCGATGAATCGATAGTTGGCTTAAATGCGTTGGTAAGATTGGTAGCAGTAGCCTTCTTCAGATACGATGTGGCCGCGGTATCGGGGCCTTTTAAAATGCCCAGCGCATCCTGTATACTCATGTTTTTTACTGCGTCTATAAAAATAGGTGCGGCCGATTTGGAGGCATCTTCTGCTGCACGGTTAAAGCTTAATATGGCATCGTCTACCAGTTTGCCGGCTCCGATACTGCGCAATGCTTTTTCTACTTTCTGCGCTTCCGGTGGCATTAATACTTTTACTGCCGCATCTTTAAAAAAGCCGTCAGCAGCAGACAATTTATCGGCACTTTTTTTTGCGCCCAGGCTTAAAGCTTCCTTTAAGCCGCTTACAATATCCTCATTGCTTAAAGACGTTCCTTTGCCCCCTTTTACTGAATTGACGGCGCTGGTTACTTTGCCAAATAATGAACCTTTCTTTTTGGTAGAATCCTGTGCAAATCCGAAAGCTACAAGCGATAACATGGTGCCGGTAAGCAAAATCCTCTTCATGGTGTATTTATTTACTTAGTTTTTCCTGTCAATTAATTTTTCATTAAACATGTTTACAATTGCCATTGCTAAGTGCTTTCCACTATACCAGCCACTCAAATCCTTCGGTTTTTGGGCTCAGTTCCAGTGTCTGCAGCGCCTCTGCAGGTGGTAGCGTAAGCTTTCTTTTAACGGTATCTATCCACGCAGCATCTAACGTAATAATGGCGGCCGCTATTTCATTGTTCTTAAAAATCTGGTGCTGCATGGTAAACCGGCTGCCGTCTTTTTTTGCTTTTACCAGCTTTAAATCAATGGTTATTTTATCTGCCAGGGTTATCTCTTTTTTAAAAACACATTCTTCACGAAAAAGGATGGGACCGAAGTGGTGCTGGTGCATAAACTGTGCCGTGATGCCATGGGCAGCAAGGAATTGTATGCGGCAGTAGGCGCCATATTCGTAATAAATGGAATGCCGGACATGGAAATTTGGATCAAGATCGGCCCAGCGAACCTCTACCGAAGTGTTAAATTGATTCATATCAGCAAGATAAAACAGAATAAGTTCACCCTGTCATGCGTTTACGGCAAGCTTTGTTAAAAAAAAATTGATAATTTCGCGCCAGATTAAAAAATACAGAACTCTGGTACGCCATTCGGGTTCGTGTTATTGCAGCTATTTTTTATTTAGTTGGACGAAAAAAAGTAATAAAAATAAACACATGAAAAAAGTCATTACGGGTATTGCAGCGGTTTGCATGCTAAGTGTGGTAACTGCCCAGACCAAAACAGTAAAAAAGCCGGTAGCCAAAGCAGCGGCCGCACCTGTTTTCAAATCTCAAAATGATTCGCTCAGTTACTCCATTGGCATGAGCCTGGCCAGTTTTTACAAACAACAGGGCATTACAAATATTAATACAGCACTGCTTACCAGGGCCATTAATGATGTCAACGCCAGTAAACCCCTGCTGACAGAACAGCAAATGACTGCCTGCGTAAACAATTACCTGCAAAAAAAGCAGGCCGAAAAAATGGAAGAACAACGTAAGGCCAGTGCACCCATCATTGAAGCCAATCACAAAGCGGGTGAAGCTTTTCTTGCCGAGAATAAAACCAAGCCTGGTGTGGTTACTACCGCCAGCGGCCTGCAATACCAGGTTATAAAAGAAGGTACAGGCCCCAAGCCACAGCCAACAGATAAAGTAAGGTGCCACTACCATGGTACGCTTTTAGACGGTACTGTTTTCGATAGTTCTGTAGATCGCGGTCAGCCGGTAGATTTTCCCGTAACTGGTGTTATACAGGGCTGGGTGGAAGCTTTGCAACTGATGCCGGTGGGGAGCAAATGGAAATTATTTTTGCCCTCCAATCTTGCTTATGGCGACAATGCGGCCGGGCCAAAAATCACCCCGGGTTCAACACTTATTTTTGATGTGGAGTTGCTGGAGATAGTAAAGTGATTTTTTGATTGCCGATGTTGAGATTTTTTGATTTCTCCTACGCAGAAGACTCTGCATAAATAACTGACCGTATACATGGGCGTTTCTTTACCGGAACGCCTTTTTTATTATGCCCGCTATTGCTGACCGAATGAGAAAAAATCACAAAATCACACCTTCCCAAAATCAGCAATTTCCTCAGCTAAGTAATTTTTTGAACGTTGATGTTGAGGTTTTTTCGACTTCTTCTATCGCAGGAGACTTAACATAAATAATTGACCGTACACTTCGGCGTTGCCGATAAAGAAACTCCTTTTTTCAAGCCCCCTTTGCTGACCGAATGAGAAAAAATCACAAAATCACACCTTCCCAAAATCAGCAATTTCCTCATCTGATATTGCCTTTCATTTCTTCAATCTGCTGCCTGGTGCCCAGCACAATTACTTTCATTCCTTCTTCAATAAGAATATCATCGGGTGGGTTGATAACAAATTTACCGTCCTTGCTCTTAATACCAATGCAGTTTACGCCAGTTATTTTCCAGTTCATGATCTCACGCAGCGTCTTGTTTTTTATTTCATCGGGCAGCTGGTGCCAGGGCACAGATTCCATATTAATACTTTCTCCTTCCTCTCCGGATAAATAATCGATAAACTCAATCACGTCCGGTTTTGAAACCAGGGTCGCCATATGGGTACCACCAATGCGATCGGGCATGATGACGCTGTCGGCCCCTGCTTTTTTAAGTTTGGCAATTGAGTTGCCGTTAGCGGCCCTGCTGATGATCTGCATAGATGCATTCATAGAGCGGGCCGACAGCACGATAAAAACATTGTCAGCATCTGTTGGCAATGCAGATATCAGCGCCTTTGCGCGGTCAATTCCGGCCCTTCTCAGTACGTCATCATCTGTGCCATCGCCCTGCAGGTAAATCAATTCCGGCTGTTCTGCCAGGTTTCGTTCTATCAGACCCGGGTCACGTTCTATTACCACAAAAGGTTCGCCGTGTACTTTCAGGGTTTGTGCAGCCTGCCTGCCATTGCGGCCATAGCCGCATACAATAACATGCCCGTTCATTTTATCAATTGCACTCATAAGCTTCCGGTATTTAAAAAATTTATTAATTTCTCCACTAACAATATATTGGGTAATGCGGGTAAGTGCAAACGCAAATGAGCCCCAGCTTGTAAGCAGCAGGAACACCGTGAACATGCGTCCGGTGGAACTTAATGTATGCACTTCCGTAAAACCAGCAGTCGTGATGGCAATGGTAGTCATATAGATGGCTTCCACAAAAGTAAAATGCTCAATCAGCATATACCCTGCCACACCAATGGTGACAATGAGTTGCAATACAATAAAGGGCTGCAATAAACGCCATAGTGAATTCTTCAAGTGCAATAGTGGTTTTGGTAAATATAATGAAAGGATGGGAGAAGATGGAAGTCTGAAGGCTGAAGTCAGAAACAGGAAGAAGGAAGCTGCTTAATAATCAGAACAAATGTAAAAAACCTATAAGGGTTCTGCAGGTTTTGGAAAGCAGGTCGTAACTTTTCCAAAGTTTAAAACTTTGGAAAAGTTAGCTCCGAAGCCTCAAACATGATAAATTTGATAAACCTTATTCCTGAAATGAAATTTGCTGGTTATGGACAGTTTGGAACCATCCCACTTTTACCATATTTATAACCACGCCAATGGCGGCGAAAATATTTTTCGCGAGGCAGAAAATTACCGTTTCTTTTTAGAAAAGTACGAATTGTATATTTCGCCTTTTGCTGAAACTTTTGCCTGGTGCCTGATGCCCAATCATTTCCATCTGCTTGTTCAGATAAGAGATGAAACCACGCTTCTTACCAAAGCTCTTCCAAAGTTTAAAACTTTGGAAGAGCTCAACTCCGCTAACGCAATCAGTAAGCAATTCTCCAGACTATTTAGTAGCTATACCCAGGCCTATAATAAAAAATATATGCGAATGGGTTCACTGTTTATGAAGAATTTTAAACGACACCTCATCGACACCAACAATTATTTTTCCAAAATCGTTCATTATATCCATGCCAACCCGGTACATCACGGATTTGTTAAAGCCATCTCCGACTGGCACTGGTCTTCCTATCATAGTTTCTTATCAACAGCTCCAACTAAAATCAAACGTGCTGCCGTACTTGACTGGTTTGGAGGCAGAGATGGTTTTGTGCAATTTCATCAACAAACCATTGATTTAAAGAGCAAAGACATGTTTGATGAGTGAGATGCAGCAAGTCAACTTCCCAAAACCGTCGCTATTTTATATCTCCCGTCGCCACTGCAATTTTCGAATCTGCCGTGCCATAGTATAAAAACCATTTGTGATTGAACTGCACCAGGCCTTCCAGGAAACATACATTGTTTACCTGGCCCGTCATTTCATAGGGCATATCCGGTTTAAAGAAATAATTATCGCAACGATCTTTTACAGAAAGCGGGTTGTTTTTATCCAGTAATAGCTGCCCTGCGGCATAGGTACCATCGGGCAGGGATTTATCGCCAAATGCCGGACTATTTTTACTGTTATAAATAAATACAATGCCGTCATTGGTCAACACAGCCGGGGGGCCGGGCTCTACCAATTCACTATCAAACTTTCCACGCCTGGGGCCGAATACGATTTTAAATGCCTTATACTTTCTCAGCGAATCGTACTGCGTTTTTGCTGGATCTGTTTCCGGTACAGGCGTCCAGTCTATCAGGTTACCGGAAGTAGCGGCATAAATATTTGATTCGCCCCAGTACATCCAGTATTTGTCATTTATTTTAACCGCCACCATATTGCCATTTTTCACCCGGCAAACAATTGAGCCCGATTTTGACCAATACGAAATGTATTTGCCGCCTTCCGCATTTTTAAATACAGAGCCATGCTTTTCCCAATGTATTAGATCTTTGGATGTTGCTATAAACAATCTCGCGGTAGTGCCATCATATGCTGTATACGTCATATAATAAATACCTTTATCATCCTGTACCAGTCTTGGATCTTCTACGCCACCATCTGTCTCAAAGGGCAGCATAGCGTCTGGCATGGGATATAATACCGGATGCTGATTTGTTTTAAAATGCAGCCCATCACTGCTGTATGCGAGTCCAACCCTTGATACACCTGCATATTTTTTAACCGTATCTTCTGCCCGGTACAACAAATACAGTTTGCCCGCCTTAACAACCGCAGCCGGATTAAAAACATCCTGCGCCTCCCATCCTACTTGTTTTTTTAGTACCGGGTCAAAGAAAAGGGTGGGCTTTGGTTGCAAACATGGATTTACTTTTTCCTGTTTCACAAATGGGCCAATCATCCATTTTTTTTGTTGGGCGCCTGCAGAAAATGTTTGCAGGCATATAAAAAGAATTATAACAGCAGATGCTTTTAACCGATTCATGAAATGAGATATTTAATTAAAATTATTTTTGATTACGTATGTAAGTTAACCACAGAAACACCGTGAACTTCCTTGTCACCGTGCCCCTGTGGTTCAAAAAAATCAATACCCGGTATTTTGTTTTAAGGTTCCGGCAGATGCGTCAATTTCGCTCTGTGGTATTGGATACAAATAATGTTTGTCCTGAAAATTCTTGCCCCTGGCAGTCATAACAGCTTTTGCCATTCCCCATCTTTTTAAGTCGCCCATTCTTTGGTTTTCGAAACCCAGCTCCGCCCTTCTTTCTGATACCAGCCAGGCCTTAACAGTGGCTTTGTCTGTTGAGGCCGGACGATCCGGTAATGAACCAGCAGGAACGGTGCCGCCTGTTGCAGTTACGGTTGTTCGCGCCCTTGCTCTTATTTTATTGATGTAGGCAACCGCATTTACATTATCACCTGTCTCCAAGTAGGCTTCCGCTTTCCACAACAATACATCTGCATAGCGAATTAATATTTTATTGTTTGCCGCATCATCATTTCCTTTATTGGAGCCATCCAGCGTCCCTAATATTTTATTTACATTTTGATTGGCCACATCTACGGTGTATAATTTGCGCGGGTCATTGGCTTCAAAGGAATTCATAAAATCAGTACTGGGTGCAAAGAACCCCCAGCCCAAAGGAGCACATAAACCATTGCCATTTTGCGGCGTTTGTAAACTTTCATGGTTATAAGCAAAAATTACTTCATTGTCTGTAAACTCGGTATTAAAGCTGCTGAAGTAATTGGCATTTAAGCTATAAAAACCTGTTGCCTCCAATTCAGCTACCAGCGTAATTACTTCGCTCCACTTCTGGGTATACAGGGCTGCTTTGGCCTGCAGGGCAATGACCGCTCCTTTTGAAACCCTCCAGGGTTCGGTGGCAGAGCTCAGTCTGCTGGCCGGCAATAGTCCTTTCGCTGTAACCAGGTCGGCCTTTATTTTATTCCAAACCGTGTCTTTACCTACCTTAACCGCAACTTTAAATGCCTCCTGGTAGGTTTCAACAGAAGAAGTAATTAAGGGCACATCCCCAAAATTGGTAACCAGGGAAAAATAGTAGTATGATCTCAGAAAATAAGCTTCTCCCAGCAACTGATTTTTTCTTGCTGTTGAAATACCCGTAATGGTCTCCAATTTCGGATTGGTTAAAAAGCCAATGGCAATGTTTAACCTTTTTACCCCTTCATAATCATATTTCCATAAACCATTGGGCCCGCCGTTGGAAGCGGTAAAAGTAAAATTATTGATATCGTCCATCCATGGCTGATCTCCGTCGGCACCCCATTTTTTTTCCATGTCATCTGATTCGATATCTGAAACAACCACATCATTTTGAAATACCAATCCACCGCTCCAATCCCAGTTGCCCAGTATATTCAGCGTATTGGAAAGTAATTTATAGGATGATTTAACAGAGGTTTCTACTGTATTAACCGTAGGCGTGGCATTTACCTGGTCCTGTGTTAATAATCCTATCGACTGAGATGTTAGTTCTTTTTTACAACCGGGTGTAAACACGATTGCCATGAAACACATGATTGATAATATTTTTTTCATACAACTTATTTTATTAATGTTCTTACAAATTGATTTTGGCCCCTACAATAAATGCTTTCATTTGTGGATAGGTTCCCTGGTCTTTTAATGAGGTGGATTCAGGATCCAGGCCGGTATATTTGGTAGCCGTAATCAGGTTTTGTCCTGATATATAAAAGCGCAGGCTTTTAATACTGGCTTTGGCAACATGTAAGGTGTATCCCAATTCAATATTCTTCAACCGCAGATAAGAAGCATTTTCTACAAATACACCAGACACCTTACTGCCACCGTTATCGTTGAAGGTGAGCCTTGGCGTAGTGTTTGTTGAACCTTCGCCACTCCAACTGTTTAGAACAGCCGTGGTGGAGTTAAAGGGACGGGTATCATAATTTAAAATTTGTTTTAAATCATTGTACCTGTCTACCCCTTTTACGCCCTGGAACAAAAAGGAGAAATCGAAATTTTTATACTCTGATGAGAAAGAAAATCCGTAAGTCAATCTTGGAATGGGATTGCCGATAAATGTTCTGTCATTGTCATCTATCTGGCCGTCTCCGTTAATGTCTTTAAACTTGATATCGCCGGGCTTTGTGCCATTGGTATTGGTAAATAATGTTTTGGTAATCTCGCCTGCGTTTTGATAAATACCATCAAAAGCATAGCCATAATAGGCATTGATAGGCTGACCTGCCTGCGTTTTGGTGTGGTTGGTATTATCAATAATATTGGGCACAAATGTATACAGGTTGGTAACATTGTTTTTGAGCGTAGCCATATTTGCATTTACACTGTATTTAAATGCGTGGTCAAAGTCCTGATACCGTACACCCAGCTCGAAACCCTTATTATTAATAGCACCGGAATTGATGTAAGTGCTTTGAATTACACCCACAGATACAGCCGGCAATGGAACAGCCAGCAAAATATCATTTGTATTTTTATTGAAATAATCTGCATTTACGGTAAGCTTGTTTTTAAGCACACTTATGTCAATACCGATATCTGTTTGTTTGGTAGATTCCCATTTTACATCCGGATTTCCATAACGGATTTTATTGACTACCCCACCCACCTGCGTAACCACCGTCTGGTAAGCGTCATTGGGGATTTCCTGGTTACCCGAAACACCCCAGCTGGCCCTGATTTTTAAATTGGATATCCAGGCCACCTGCTCCATAAACTTCTCCTGCGAAACTATCCATGCGCCGGATACGGAAGGAAAAAAGCCCCATTTATGGCTTGGACCAAACCGGGAAGACCCATCTTCTCTTGCAGTAGCCGTTAAAAAGTATTTGTTTTCATAGCCGTAAGTTGCCGACCCGAAGAAAGAAACCAGGTTCCAGTTATTGGGTTGCGTTCCGCCGTTCCATATAGAAGTGGTGCTACCATAATCCAGGTACCTGAAGGGGTCTGATGAATTATCAAAATTAATCCTGGTACCGCTCAATACATCCTGCCTGCTGTTAATGGTTTCTGTACCCAGCAGTGCATTGATGCTGTGTTTTCCGTTAATTGTTTTTTGATAATTCAGCGTATTACTGAATGTAAATGTTTTTGTTTCGCCCCTGTAATCATTCAAACTATTGGGCCTGTTATTCCTTCCCATTCCCGCATAAGCAGATCCACCGCCACCATCATCGTCGCCAAAATTCTGAGCAAAATTTTTGTTGTGTGCAAAACTGATATCAACACCCAGGTTCGACTTAAACTTCAGCGATTTATCTTTCAGGAAACTATACTCGCCAAACACATTTCCGAATGTTTGAAAAGTAGTCAACGTATTATCTGTAAAATGTACTATGGCAATTGGGTTTGAAGTAAACTCCAGTTTGTTCTGGGCACCGTTCCAGTGACCGCCATTTGCCGCCAGGTTATCTGCATAAAAGGGCAGATCGGTATAAGGGTCATTGGATTTATACGTTGGATCGGTCGCGTTTTTGTATACACTTAAAACCGGTGGGCGCAGCATGGCATGGCGTATAATTCCGGGCGCATCACCGCTTGATGAAAGTTTATCCTGCACGGCATTGCTAATCTGAAGATTGGTCCCCACCCTCAGCCGGTCGGTTAAATTGGCATTGATATTTGCCCTGAAATTGATACGCTGATATTTATCATGATTTTCCACAACAATTCCATCTTCGCCAAAATAACCGGCAGATAATAAATACTGAATATTATCCGATCCGCCATTTGCAGATACCTGCAGGTTTTTTGATATACCCGTTGTAAATAATTCCTTTTGCCAGTTGGTGTTTGCCAGATCAGTACGGCTTTTTAATTGCGCATAGGGGCTAATGTCGCCGGCTGCATTACCAGTGGTGTTGTGCCAGGCAATGTCTTTTGCCGTTAAGTACTGAGTTGCATCCAGCATTTTCGGCATATGGGTGGCAGTATAAAAACCCGAGTTATAATCTACTGCAATATTGGTTTTGCCTTTTGTGCCACCAATCGTAGTAATTACAACTACCCCGCTGGCCGCCCTTGAACCATAAACAGCCGTTGCTGCGGCATCTTTTAAAACAGTCATTGATTTAATATCAGACTGGTTTAAAAAAGATATATCGCGTGTAGGCACTCCGTCTACCACATATAATACATCGTTATTTCCCAATGTTCCCTCACCCCTGATACGTATCTTAATCCCATCGCCCGGGGCGCCGGTATTTGCCGCTACAAATACACCTGCTACCTGGCCCTGCAGCGCCTGTGCCACATCTGCAATCCTTGTTTTGGAGAGATCTTTCATATCAACAGCAGTTGCAGCGCCACTGATGGAAACTTTCCGCTGACTGGTATAGCCCACTATCACTACTTCCTGTTGTGGCAATTCTTTGGTTTGAAGTAAAATATTTACTTCTGATTTTCCGCGTACGTTTATTTCCTGCGACTGCATGCCCACAAATGAAAACACCAGCAGCAAGGAAGAGTTTTCAGGAACATTCATTTGAAATTCGCCATTGGCATCTGTGCTGGTACCAATCAACGTTCCTTTTAACTGTATTGAAACACCCGCCAGCGGTTTGCCTTTTTCATCCGCTACCCTTCCTTTTACAATAAGGGGCGGTACCATTTTAATTGAAACAGTTTTTTCTGCATTGCTTACATTGCTGGCCGGCTCTTTCGGTTTCACCACAATTGTTTTTTCTACAATAACATAGGTAAGCGGTTTGTTTTTGAAGCATTCATCGAGCGCCTGCTCCAGTGAGACACCGTGCACATCAATGTTTACTTTTCCCGACTGTTGCAGTAATTCGTAACTGTACAGAAAATAATAGCCACTCTGCTTTTGTATCTGTTTAAATACTTTTTGCAAAGAGGCGTTTTTTTCGTTGAGGGTTATTTGAGAATACCCTCTGGCATTTGCCACGAGACAGGTGGAGAGCAGAATAATGGCTGTAAATTTCATGACCAACAGCGTTTTGGTTAAGTTCCGCCGCTGGCAGAACAAGCTAATCGTTAAATACATAACTTTGTTTTGTTTGGTTAAACAATGTTTACTCCCCCGCTTTTGCGGGGGTAAGCAGTCCTGAACAGATTGTATAAATAGGTTGACCCAGACTTTCCGCCAGGTTCCGCCCCCGGAACCTGGCTTTTTCTATATCAACCGTAAAAACTTACTTATTTCGGCATTACGATAACTTTTTTCTCGGCAATTTTAAATGTTACTCCACCTGTCATTTCAAGCATTTTTAATACCTGCGAAACATTTTCATTGCGTGAAATGGTTCCGCCAATATGGCCTGTAACAGTTCCCCTGTATTCTACTTCCACATCGTACCATCGCGATATTTGCTTCATAACACTGCTTATGTCTGCAGCTTCTCCGAATTGAAATTTCCCATTTATCCAGGCCAATACTTCTTCCGTATCAACTTCACCGGAGGTTTTTATATCTGCTGCTATTTTTGCCTGCTGGCCCGGTTTTAATATACCTACGGCATTCCCTTTATTTATCTTAACAGCGCCTTCCAGTAATGTTACTTTAACAGCGGGCTCGTCGTCGTAACTGTTTATGTTGAAATGTGTTCCCAACACCGTTACCAGCGTTGTTCCCTTCTGCACTTTAAATGGCATGGCTGCATTGTGCGCCACTTCAAAATAGGCTTCGCCTGTAATTTCTACCTTGCGCTCGGCGCCCCTGAAGGCAACCGGATACTTTAAAGAAGATTGTGCATTTAGCCAAACCTTTGTGCCATCTGCCAATGTAATATTGGCAATTTTGCTTCCTTTTGGTACCGTAAGTATATTGTATTGCATTTCTGCACTGGCCTTGCCTTTGTATACAATCTGGCCATCGGCTAACTTCTCAACTTTTGTATTTCCCTGCATTGCCAGTGCGCCGTTTGATGCGCTGTCCAGTACAATCTTTTGGCCATTGGCTAACGTGAGGATAGCATTACTGCTGGCGGGTGCCGGAATATCTTTTTTTATTGCCAGCGATGCCGGGATGATCTCCCGGTTCTTTTTAGATGGCTGCAAAAACAAAAAATAGGCGCCCGTGCAGATAATGCAAACAATGGCGGCAGCAGTTATACGGTAAAACAATCTTGTCTTATGGCTTTTTCCTATCTGGATAACGGGTGCTTCCCGGCGGGACTCATCCATCAGCGCGGCAAATTTGGCATCCCAGTCAATCCCTGTTTCACCGTTTCTTTCTCTTGCAGACTCCCAATGTTTTTTTAACACAGTTGTCAGCGCCGCATGGTCTTCCTGTTCATCGGCCATATGCAGCAACTGTTCCAATTCTTCTTTGGAAATAGTATTTGCCAGGTATTTATCAATAAGAAATTGCCAGTTATGAGTACCCATATACAGGCAAGACGAAGAAATGGAATACAATAACTAATGGAAGTAAAAAAGAAAATCAGATCCTGCCAATAATAAGAACCAGCATGGCCAGGTCAAATCTATTGACAAGGTATTGGCGGATGAACTGTCTTGCTTCAACAAGATGGTTATTAACAGTGGATTTCGAAAGATTCAGCTGAATGGCAATCTCTTCATGGGTTAAATCCATTTCCCTGCTCAGTTGATAAACTTTTTTGCGTTGGGGAGAAAGCAGGGCGATGGCCTCACGGACTTTTTCTTCATATTCATGGTTGATTAATACATTATCAGCCCCTGCATCCGACACTAATTGCATTTCTTCCCATAATAGTTCTCGAAAGTTGGGGTCTTTGGCTACGGAACGGAGAAAATCAATTGTCTTATTGTGCGCCACCCTGAAAAGAAAACCATCAAAATTTTCAATTTGGGCTATCATTTCCCTGCCAGTCCACAATTTCATAAATACGTCCATCACCAGTTCTTCCGCAACCTGGCCCGACTTTACAAATCCGAAAATATAATAGTATAACCGGCTTCGATAGGTATCAAATATGGCTTTAAAAGCTTTGGCATCGCCTTTTGCTATTTGTCGCAAAAGCATTCGTTCATCATGTAACATAGCAGTATTCCAGGTACCCTACTCCTGATTTGAATGTAAATTAGATAATGTTCACCAATTAGCTCAGGTTAATTACAGGGAAGTGGATTCCGGCCTGTAACTGCCGGCAAACCCTGTAACAAAACACGGCAGCGGCTTAGTCATCTTTCCCCCGTTTTTATTTTTTGTCAGCAATAAGGACGGAAGAGCATATACCCGGTTCATCCGAACACTATTTCCCGCCTTTCAGCCATCCCAGGTGTGTATGCTTAAAATCATCTTCGTATTTCAAACCATATCCCATTATCCTGTCAAAGGAACTATGCGCAAATAATAGAATTCCAACAAACATCAGCACGGGCTGATGGGTAAAAAAACCAATGGCGGCAGCCAGCACCGCTATGCCTTTGTGATGAAATAAATTATACAAAGCAGCACCGGTCTTTGTATTAATGGCATATCCCAGCATGGCAATATCGGGCGATAAAAATACAATCGGCCATAGCCACCAGCTTATATGAATGGGTTGATAATAGAGCGCCACTATTCCCAATGCTGTCAGCACCAGTTCTTCCATTTGCAATACTTGTTTCATATCTGTTGTTTTAGGCTGTACCTTCCTTTTTGCATGTGTTAAAAATACGAAGAAAGTGTTCTGACTGTTCCGCACAGAAACGATCGCTTTATTTATGGACTACCAGTACCGGAATTGTTAACTCATGTCTTACCCGGTTAATGGTCTCGCCATACACCAGGTCTTTTAAACCGGTATGTCCGTGTGCACCCATTACCAGTATATCAGCCTGCTCTTCTTTTACAATACGCACAATTTCGGCTACCCGGTTACGGTAGCCCAACCTGGTCGTAACATGCAATCCCCGCGCGCGCAATTGCTGTGCATAGGCCTCTAATTGCTGTTCATCCTGTTTGCTTTCCAGGTCGGCGGTAGAATCGCCCAGCAATTTGGCACTGGCACTTTCCACTATATGCAGCAATACATAGCTGCTGCCCGGCTTGCCCTGGCCCAGCGCAAAAGCCACCAGTTTTTCATCGTGGCCGCTAAAATCAAGTGCCACGGCTATCTGTTTAAATTCGGGTATGTCGAAATTATTAAACGTTTTTACGGGTTGGTGCACGGTTAAGCCTGTGGTTTCTTTTCGTTTTTTCAGTAAGGGTATAGCCATCACCGTTATCAGCAATATTACCAGCGCAGCCAAACCGGCTACTACCATTGTTTTACCAATGAGCGAATGGTTATTTTGCAGAAAACCAATCCCCTCGCCAAAAACCATTTTTAAATTAAGATATACCAGTATGCCGGCCACCAGCCATGATAATATCCGGGTTGCAGGCCTGATGGCAAATACACCCATTTTTTGTTTCTCACTTACAAAATGAATAAGCGGTATTACTGCAAAACCCAATTGAAGACTGAGTATTACCTGGCTGAATATCAGCAGGGCGTCTATTTTATCATCGCCATAAACAAGTATGGTAATTACGGCGGGTATAATAGCCAGTAACCGCGTAATCAGCCTCCGCAACAGGGGGTTAATACGCAATAACAAATAACCTTCCATTACAATCTGCCCTGCCAGTGTACCGGTTATAGTAGAACTTTGTCCCGCAGCTATCAGCGCAATGGCAAACAATACAGGGGCGATGGCATTGCCCAGCATGGGCGACAACAGCTTATGCGCATCTTTAATCTCTGCAACATCGGTTCTTCCTGCTTTAAAGAATACAGCTGCCGCAAGCACCAGTATGGCAGCGTTTACAAAAAAAGCCAGGTTCAGTGCAATGGTGGTATCGAACATATTCAGCTTAAGCGCACGCCGTATACTGGCTTCATCGCGGCCAATCTTACGGGTTTGCACAAGCGCTGAATGCAGGTACAAATTGTGCGGCATTACCGTGGCACCAATAATGCCAATGGCTATATACAGCGCCTCATTATTGGGCAGTGTTGGAATAAACCCGCTTAGCACTTCACCCAGTTTAGGCCGGGCAAAAAACATTTCTGCCAGGAAAGAGAGACCTATGATAGCTACCAGTGTTATAATAAATGCTTCCATTTTGCGCATGCCCAGTTTTTGCAGGTAAAACAGTAAAAAGGTATCCAGTACCGTTATAACCACACCCCACAAGATTGGCATCCCGGTTAAAAGATGTATGCCAATGGCCATACCCAGCACTTCAGCCAAATCGCAGGCTGCAATAGCAGTCTCGGCCAGCAGGTACAGTATAAAATTAACCGCGGGCGGATATACTTCACGGTTTACCTGGGCTAAATCGCGGCCACGCACAATACCCAGCCTGGCTGAAAGATTTTGAAGCAGTAAAGCCATCAGGTTGCTCATCAGCAATACCCATATAAGTGAGTAACCAAACTTGCTGCCGCCGGCCAGATCGGTGGCCCAGTTGCCCGGATCCATATATCCAACACTTACCAGGTAAGCCGGTCCGAGAAAAGCAAGTATTTTTTTGCCACCCGTGCCCGTACGGGTTTCTATTGTTTCATGCACTTCGCTCAGCGACACATGACTATCTGCTCTTTTTGTCATAAGCTATCAATACATTTTTTGCTACGTGTTCACTGATATTCACTGGTTGCTGGTTGCGGATCTTTATTTCCACGGAACCATCTACATCAAATTTCTTTTTTATGTCCAGCCTTGTGCCCAACTGTATATTCTTGTGTTTTAATAATTCAAGCATCTCCGCAGACTGGTCGCTGATGCCGTTTACGATGCCACTGCTGTTTACCGGCAGGTCACTGATGGCCGATTGCTGCATGGAGGGTATTTTGCCGTTTACATCCGGTATGGGATCGCCATGTGGATCGGCTTTCGGAAAATCAAGAAATTCATCCAGGCGGTCTATCAGCTTTTTACTGCTGATATGCTCCAGCTCTTCGGCAATATCATGCACTTCCTCCCATCCAAACTGCAGCTTTTCTACCAGGAAGTATTCCCATAAACGGTGTTTGCGTATGATCTGCACAGCCAGCTTTTTCCCTTCCGCGGTAAGCTTCACCCCACGGTATTTTTCATACTGCAGCAGCTTCTGTGTTTTTAACTTTTTCAGCATATCCGTTACGGACGCGGGCTTTGTCTGCAGCGCTTCTGCCAGGGCGTTGGTGGTCACACTTTCATCCTGTTGCTGCAAATGAAAAATGGCTTTTATATAATTTTCCTTACTGGCAGAATATTTCATTACAACTAAATTAAAATTTAGTCAAATCTAAAAAATATTTTCTATATACAAATCTATTATCCATGCAACGCGCTGCAGAACGGACAATTCCTGCATAAAGGCAGCATGGATTGATTTGCCCGGCATCCCAGCCGGTTTACTTGCCCACCCCGGCAACCACTAAAATCCAATAAATCATGGTTCAGACAAAAATGCCTATTTTAGCCCGGTAACATTGGGTTATTTATGAAAAAATGGTTGTTGATCTTCCTATTGCCCCTGCTGATAATTGCCTGCAAGGCAAAGAAGAAAAAACTTACAGATGAAAGTATTACCGTTGCCGATTTTATTGAATTTTTTGACGATGTTAAGCCACCTTTTACAGTAGCTGATTCTTCTTTTGAGAGAAAAAAAGCCGACACTGCCTCTATCGGCTATAAAACATTCGTCAGCCTGGTGCCCGATACCCTGCTGCATGGTATTTTTGGCAAAACCATAAAACCCAGGATCTATCCCCTGGGCAAAATAGAAGATAAAAACAAGGACATCTATCTGCTGGTTAAGGCCATCAGCCCATCACAAAAAGCCGCTTATATGCTGGTGTTTAATAAAGACAAAAAATTTGTTGCCGGCATGCCCCTGCTGGTGTTGGACAATAACCCGGCCACGACGCAATCCGCCGTTATAGACACCAGGTATTCCATTACTACCAACAGGCAATACAAGGCAGCAGACGGGCGGCTGATATATAAAAAAGCAGCCTATGCCTATATCAGCAATGCCGAAGCCTTCACTTTAATACTTACAGAATCCAATGAAACGGAAACAAAAAAAGAATTGCTGAACCCCATTGATACAATGCCCGCGAAAAACAGGCTGGCAGGCGATTACCTGCAGAACAGATTAAACATGGTATCTGTACGCGACAGCAAAAAGCCCGGCGAAATCATGTTTTTTATTCATTTTGAAAAAGATGGTGGCGCCTGTAAGGGCGAACTAAAAGGCCTTGCTAAAATAACAGGCCCCAATAAGGCATTCTACCGGCAGTCGGGCGATCAGTGCGAACTTACAATGGTATTTGCCGGCAACACCGTAACGCTAAAAGAAGATGGCTGCGGCTCTCACCGCGATATCAAGTGCTTTTTTGAAGGAAGTTTTGTACGAAGAGCACCGCCCAAACCCGCCAAACCCGCAAAAGCATCCAGGCTGCCCAAGAAAACTAATGTTTAACATTAAAGGCCGATTATATTCCTTTTCGACTGTTAATCAATTGATTAAACACAATACAATTGTTTTGATTTTTTACCGTTAATTTGCGTGCCCTTTATAATTTGTTAAAGAATATATTCACCATGAGTTTTAAAAAATTTAAAGTACCCTACAATCCAGATGACCGTTACTCAAAAAAAATTGCTTATTTCTCAATGGAATTTGCTGTACATCAGCCATTAAAGATCTACAGCGGGGGTCTTGGCTTTCTATCGGGCAGCCATATGCGCAGCGCCTATGAATTAAAACAAAACCTGGTTGGCATTGGCATTTTGTGGAAATATGGCTATTACGACCAGGCACGCAACCAGGATCAGACGCTCCAGGTAACCTGGATGGAAAAGAATGCCAGCTTCCTGGAAGACACCGGCATCAAATTCCAGGTAAATATTCATGAACACCCTGTGTGGGTAAAAGTATACTATCTTAATCCCGAAACATTTAAGAGCGCACCCATATTTTTATTAAGTACCGATTTGCCTGAGAATGATTATGTGTCTCAAACCATCACACATCGCCTGTACGATGCCAATGTGGCTACCAAAGTTGCCCAATTTATTTTACTGGGCGTAGGCGGGGCCAAATTAATGGATGAGATTGGTTTCAACCCCGATCTCTATCACCTGAACGAAGCCCATGCCATCAGCGCCTCTTTCTACCTGTACCAAAAATTTAATAAAAACATCAGCGAAGTTAAAAAACGCCTGGTCTTTACCACCCATACGCCCGAAGAAGCAGGAAACGAAAAGCATGATATTTATTTATGCCATAAAATGAGCTATTTCTGCGGCCTTAGCTTGGATGAAACCCGCAAACTTACCGGCATCACAGACGACCAGTTCAACCATTCGCTGGTGGCGCTTCGTTTTGCAAAACTGGCCAATGGCGTTTCGGAATTGCATGGCCATGTATCAAGGGCTATGTGGAGCAGGCATGAAGGTGTTTGCCCGATTATTTCCATTACCAACGCGCAGAATTACCGTTACTGGGCCGACAAGCAGCTCTACGATAAAATGGAAAAGGCGGAAGACTACTGGTTCGATGACCGTAAGAAATACCTGAAGAAACGTGCTTTTGAAATAGTGGCCGACCAGACCGGCAAATTGTTCGACCCCAATGTTTTTACCATTGTATGGGCACGCCGTTTTGCAGGATACAAACGCGCTGAATTAATAACAAGGGATATTGAACGCTTTAACAGGCTTACCAGCAACACCCGCTACCCGGTGCAAATTATCTGGGGCGGTAAGCCTTATCCAATGGATTATCCCGCTATCAACGATTTTAATCACCTGGTGCATTTAAGCAAGGGATATAAAAATGTGGCCGTAGTAATTGGCTACGAACTGGCATTGTCAAAAAGAATGAAACAGGCAGCCGACTGCTGGTTAAACAACCCAAGAGTGCCGCGCGAAGCGTCCGGCACAAGTGGTATGACCGCAGCCATGAATGGTGCTGTTAATTTTTCTACCGATGATGGATGGATACCAGAATTTGTAAATCATGGCAACAATGGTTTTGTGGTACCGAAAGCAGACTATGCCAATATGCATGTTTCGCAGCAGGATGAATACGATTTGAACAAGATTTACCAGATACTGGAAAATGAAATTCTCCCCTTGTATTACGATAATTTTGAAACCTGGCGCCAGGTGGTAAAAAATGGTATGCGCGATGTACGCATTCAGTTTGAAAGCAACCGCATGGCCAATGAATATTACGAGAAGCTGTATAAATAAAAACGGTAACGTTTAAGCAAATACGATATTCAATAAACACAGTCCCTTCTGTTTAAAACCAGGAGGGATTTTTTTAGCCGGGCATTTATTTCCCTGTAAAGCATTTGTTGCCTGTCCGGTAGTCAGGCGTTGCGCACCTGAACTGTTGCATTTCTAACTGGCACTTAAGCCTGCATCTGCCGCACCGTACACCTGTTTTTAGTTGTAGGATATTGCCGCAGCGATGAATTAAGAACCCTGGATTACGCGCCCAAAACTTTTTTATGCAATTTTTACCTTTTGGGCATCCATTTTCAAATTACTCACTCAAACAGATGCTTTATGAAAAAAATTGTCCTCGCTCTCATCACAGTCTCGTTCATGCATATCCAGGCTTTTGCAGGAGATGAAAAAGTTACCGTTCCCGCTGTGCTAAAATCAGCTACGGTATACCGCACCGGCGCAGAACTGGTACACACCGCAAAAACCATTTTAAAACAGGGCAATAACTACCTGGTTATCGAAGGCCTCAGCAATGCGCTTGATATCAATAGCGTACAGGTTGGATCGGATGAAAAACTCACCATTTTGTCAATAGAATTTTCCACTGACTTTTTAAAACCAGTTATACAATCAACCGTCATAAAAAGGATGGAAGATTCGGTGGAAGCCATCAATAAAGAAATAAATAAAATAACAGTCATTCTGAGAACAGACAATGAATTGCTTGATTTGCTGAAATCCAACCGGGAAATGCGCGGTACCCAGACCGGTCTCAGCGTTTCAGAATTAATGAAGATGATGGAATACTATAAAACAAAATCGCTGGAAACGCAGAATGACATTGCTCAGTACCAGGAGAAGGTAAACAAGTTGAATGAAACTATGCAAAAATTGAAACAACAGATTGACGAGGAAGAACAAAAAAACAATCAAACCACCGGCAGGTTGCTGCTACAGGTAATTAGCCCGCTGGCCGGTAATTGTAATCTCACCATTTCCTATATCACAGCAAAAGCATCCTGGAATCCGTCTTATGATATCCGCGTCGAAAATATCAGCAAACCAATCAGCCTTCTGTATAAAGCAAAACTGGTACAAACCACTGGTATTGACTGGAAGCAGGTTAAACTTACACTTGCTACTTCAACACCCAATCAAAACAATACTGCCCCGGTGCTAAAAAACTGGTTTCTTAGTTACAACAACCCGGTTACCAGATTGGAAAACAACCTGTACATGAATTCTGTACAATCTATGCTGCAGGGAAAAGTTGCCGGCTTGTCTGAAGTAGTGGTAACAGGTTATGGGGCAAAAGAAAAAGATGAAGACCTGGATAAATCGATAAAACTTCGCGGAATCAGTTCAATAGAAAATTCTGCCCCGCTGTATATTTTGAATGGAGAGCCCGTCAGTCAGCAGCAAATTGCAAAATTAGACCCGGCAAATATAAAAGGCATGGAGGTATTGAAAGACGCCAGTGCTACGGCAGCGTATGGAGCAAAGGCAGCAAATGGGGTTATTCTTGTAACGCTAAAAGACAATTTGGGTGACTACATTACAGTGAAAGATAACGAACTCAATGTTGTATTTGATATTGACCTTCCTTACGATGTGCCCGGCAACGGAAAAGAACAGAACGTTTCATTAAAAGAGTTCCAGGTAAATACGCTATTCAAATATTACGCCGTTCCCAGGCTTGACAAAGATGCCTATTTATTGGGAGAAGTAGCCGACTGGGAACAACTGAACCTGCTGCCCGGTGCGGCCAATATCATTTTTGAAGGCACCTATACCGGCAAATCATATATTGATCCCAATTCAACACAGGATACACTTAACCTTACCTTGGGCAAAGACAAGAGGATTGTGGTAAAGAGGGAAAAATTAAAGGATTATAGCAGTGTTAAATTTCTCGGTAGCAATAAAAAGCAGGTTTTTACCTATGAATTGACAGTGAAAAATAATAAAAAAGAGCCCGTTCAGATGTTGTTAAAAGATCAATATCCACTGTCCACCAACAAAGACATTGAAGTTGAATTGCTGGAGAGTAGTGATGCCAGCAATAATACGGAACTGGGTGTGCTAACCTGGAAACTACAACTGGATCCGGGTGCGGTAAAAAAAGTAAGGGTAAGCTATAGCGTTAAATATCCAAAAGACAAGTATGTGAATTTATAAATCGATTGGCAAGCGTAGTACATGCGCTGAATTGGAAATGAAAACCGGCAGGCTAAAAATATACGGACGCCGGGTTCCCGGCATTTTCACATTCAGCACATTTGACTGGCTCCCGGCTGACTTCAATCACCCCTCCTTTACCGGCACATTTCTTTTAGGGCGCAATAAATGTTTTAAACGGCTGAATGTTTCGGGTTTGATATTGAGGTAAGACGCCAGGTATTTTTGTGGTACCCGCTGCAGCATATCTGGGTGATTGCGCACATAGTCCAGGAACCTTTCGCGGGTGGTGGTATTAAGGTGTTTGAAATCGCGCTGGTCTTTTTTTATAAACATTTCTGTAATTAACATACGTCCCAGCGTCTCGGTCTTCGGGAACTTTTCATATATCATCTGTATATTGTCGTAACTCATAGAAAGAAAGGTTACGGGTTCTATTGCCTCAATGATACAATCTGACGGTTGCTGGAGATTAAATGAAATCTCAGAATGTATCATATGTCCTTCGGTAGACAGCTGTATGGTAATTTCCTTTTTATTTACCAGGAGGTATTTTCTTGCCAGTCCTTTCATTATAATATTAAAATAACTGTCTATTTCTCCGGGCTTCAGCACTTTTGTTTTTTTGTCAAATTTTCTTATTTCAAAATACGGGGCAATCAAATCAAACTCTGCCCGCGTCATATTTATAAAACGCGTAAAATAAGCATGTACGGTTTCCAGATAGTGTTTGTATAAAACCTGCTCGCTCATTAAATAAGATGTATTTGTTTGGTTAACCTCTTAATAAATGTTTATAACGACTGAAAGTTTCGGGCTTCATATTGAGGTAAGAAGCAAGATATTTTTGCTGCACCCGTTGTACAAGTTCGCCATTCTCTTTCATGAACCTGATAAACCTGTCGCGCGGATCATGGCGCAGCCGGTCATGTTCCCAGGTCTCTTTCTGCAACAGCCAGTCGAGCGTAATAAGCCTGCCCAGCCTGTTCATATGGTGGCCCCAGCTATACATTTTTTGCAGGTTCTCATAACTCAATGCAAATAACGTGCAGGGTTCAAGTGTTTCTACTATATACTCGGAAGGTTTTTGTGAAAGAAATGACACTGAAGAACAAATCAGATCGTTTTCTTTGGCAATCTGTGTAACCATCTCTTCTTTGTTCTTATAAAAGAATTTCCGGGCAAGGCCGGTTTTAATAATGTACAGGTATTTTTCTACCTCTCCCTTCTGGGTAAGTACCTGTTTTTTTTCGCAATAGACTGTCTCCAGCAGTTTGGTCATTTGATCAAACTCTTCCTGGGTTATGAAGGTAAACTGCCTGATATACTCATACAGATGTTGCATTGTAACAAGGTTTCTCAGAAAGTATTTTTCCAGTCCGGTTAAAGTTAAAAAAAATTACCACAGCAACAAGATAAACCTCGATAAATTCAGGTACCGAACCGGCAATCTATACGCGAATCTTGGAAAATCCATCAAATTATGTAGGTTTGCCACTCACTTTAAATAATTACTTAACCATGGCGCAAAAGATTAAAGTAGCCAACCCGGTGGTTGAACTGGATGGCGATGAAATGACAAGGATCATCTGGAAATTTATTAAAGACAAACTGATACTACCCTACCTGGATATAGACATTAAATATTATGATCTGGGTATGGAATACCGCGATAAGACCGATGACAAAGTAACGGTAGATGCCGCCAATGCCATTAAACAATATGGTGTAGGCATTAAGTGTGCAACCATTACCCCCGATGAAGCAAGGGTAAAAGAATTTACATTAAAACAAATGTGGAAAAGTCCTAATGGAACTATCCGTAATATACTGGACGGAACCGTTTTCCGCGAACCCATTGTAATTAAAAATATACCAAGGCTGGTAACCAACTGGACGGCCCCTATCATTGTTGGCCGTCACGCCTTTGGCGATCAGTACCGCGCCACCGATACAGTTATTAAAGGAAAAGGCAAGCTGACCATGACATTTACACCAGAGGGTGGTGGCGAAGCCCAGACTTTTGAAGTATTTAATTTTAAGGGCGACGGCGTGGCAATGACTATGTACAATACAGATGAAAGTATTATCGGCTTTGCGCGCAGTTGTTTTAATATGGCCCTCAGCAAAAAATGGCCGCTGTATCTTTCCACTAAAAATACCATCCTTAAAAAATATGATGGCCGTTTCAAAGATATCTTCCAGGATATTTTTGACAAGGAATTCAAAACAGCATTTGACGCAGCCGGTATTGTATATGAACACCGGCTGATTGACGATATGGTGGCGAGCGCACTGAAATGGAATGGCAACTTTGTATGGGCTTGTAAAAATTATGATGGCGATGTGCAGAGCGATACGGTAGCCCAGGGTTTTGGCAGCCTCGGTTTAATGACTTCCGTATTGGTTACACCCGACGGCAAAACCATGGAAGCGGAAGCAGCACATGGCACAGTAACCCGCCATTACCGTGATCACCAGGCAGGTAAGCCCACTTCTACCAATCCTATTGCCTCCATATTTGCCTGGACCCGCGGACTGGCTTTTCGTGGTAAATTAGACGGCAACCAGACCCTGATCGATTTTGCAAATGCGCTGGAAGCAGTTTGTATTGAAACCGTAGAAGAAGGTAAAATGACCAAGGACCTGGCAGTTTGCATTCACGGCAATAAAGTAAAACATGGCGATCACTTCCTGTACACTGAAGAATTCCTGGATGCCATTGATAAGAATTTGCAAAAGAAATTAAAGTAATCACCAGGCTGACTGACCGGGTCAGTTAAACTATAATAAAAAGGATGATCATTATTTTGATCATCCTTTTTTTATCTGCCCGGCGCTATGGCAATAAAGATTATCGCCGGTTCATACCAGCCATGCAACCAATCAACTTTTCTTTGGCTTACCGGTACTGTTTTCCCCGGGCGTTTTTAAACGGCCGTTTTCTTTCAGTTGCTGGTTAATAATCCATTCTATCTGGCCATTGACACTGCGAAAATCATCTGCAGCCCATTTTTCCAGCAGCTTGTATACGTCTTCGTCGATCCTTAATACAAAACTTTTTTTACCTGCCATCCGCAACGGCTTTAATGATGAAAATTTACTGGTATAGCGTACCTGTATTCAGTACTGGAGTAGCTGCTTTCTCGCCACACAATACCACCATCAGGTTGCTTACCATGGCAGCTTTTTTCTCCTCATCCAACTGCACAATTTGTTTTTTCGACAACATTTCCAGCGCCAGCTCAACCATTCCAACAGCACCTTCAACAATCTTAAAACGGGCAGCTACAATGGCGGTTGCCTGCTGACGCTGCAGCATGGCGCCGGCTATCTCGGGTGCATATGCCAGGTGACTGATACGCGCTTCTTTGATAAGAATACCGGCAGGCGCCAGCCGGTCGCTTAATTCCTTTTCCAGCATTTCATTTACTTTTTCTCCGCCATCCCTCAGCGTTATATCCGCTCTTTCATCTTCCATCTGGTCGTATGGGCAACTGGTGGCCAAATGACGCACTGCCGCTTCACTTTGTATGCCTACATACTGCTGGTAGTCTGCTACTTCAAATGAAGCTTTGTAGGTATCGCTTACCTGCCACACAATTACGGCAGCAATTTCAATGGGGTTACCCATTTTGTCATTTACTTTTAATTGCTGGCCGTTCAGGTTTTGCGAACGCAAAGAAATGCGGTAGCTGGAATAAAAAGGATTCACCCACAGCAACCCATTGGCCTTTACCGTACCTACATATTTACCAAAAAAAGTACAAACCCTTGCGTGGTTGGGGTTTACTATCATAATGCCTTTAAACAAAAAAATAGCCGCAAAGATTAATAACACGCCCAGGAACAGCAGGCCTGCATTGGAGCTGTCGCCCCTTCCCGCACCTTTTGCCAGGCAAACAATTCCGCCGAAAATACATACAATGGCGGCTATCAATGTCAGATAGCCCGATACAGGCTTCATTTCTTTTTCCATATAGAGTTAATTTAAAATGATATTAATTTGATATCAAAATTATAAAAGGCCGGGCACACGTCCAAATAGTATTGTGGGCAAAGGAAAAAATGAAGGAAGGCTGGTATACCTGAGGCTGAAAGCGGATAACAACAGGCAGGGGTTGCCGGTAAAATAAGTCCGGCTTTCTTTTTATCCTTTGACTAAAAAAACAGGCATCCTGCAGCTAATTGTTATTTTTATAAAAAAAAGTATGCGACGGCTGGCATTTATTGTTTTTTATTCTTTCACTTGCTGCGCTGTAAAAGCGGGTAATGTTGATACCATATCCGTTTATAGCAAGGCTATGCAGAAAGCTGTTAAGTGCGTTGTTATTACGCCGGCCAGCTATAAAAAATCATCCCAGCTCTTTCCCGTTCTGTATTTATTGCATGGGTACGCTGGTAACTATGCCCGCTGGCTGATGGTGGCGCCGCAAATAAAAAACAAGGCGGATGAAATGCAGATGATCATTGTTTGCCCGGATGGTGGTTATGGCAGTTGGTACATAGACAGCCCGGCAGATTCTTCCATTCGTTATGAAACCTTTACAGGAACGGAATTGGTGAATTATATAGACAGCAGCTATAAAACCTTTAAAGACCGTATGCACCGCGCCATCACCGGTCTTAGCATGGGAGGGCATGGTGGTTTATTCCTGGCCATACGGCACAAGGAAGTGTTTGGCGCAGCAGGTTCTATCAGCGGACTGGTTGACCTGGGCTTTTTTCCAAAAGGTATGAATTTTAAATCCCTTTTTGGCGACAGCACCGTGTTTGCCGGCAACCTGCAAAAAAGTTCGGTAATAAACATGGTGGAAGGTTTAAAAAACAGGGAATTAAAACTTACCATCGACTGCGGAATCTATGATTTCCTGATCATCCCCAACAGGAACCTGCACCAGAAATTGGTTAAACTGGGTATTGAACACGATTATGCCGAGCGGCCGGGCATACACAACGCCGTATATTGGAGAAACAGCATCGACTATCAGCTATTGTTTTTTAGAAAATTTTTTGATGAAGCTAAGAGATAGATAGCTAAGAGGGGAAAGAGAAAAAGAGGCAAAGAGAGAAAGAGGGAAAGAGGGAAAGAGCTACATCAGCCATCTGCTTCTCCTTTTCTCCTTTTGCTCTTAGCTTTAAAAACACTTACAATACGGGAATAACCGTATAAGAGAAATCAGACATGATCACATCAGCCATCAGCCATCTACCCCTCCTTTTCTCCTTTTGCTCTTAGCTTTAAAAACACTTACAATACGGGAACGACGGTATAAGAGAAATCAGACATGACCACATCAGCCATCAGCCATCTACCCCTCCTTTTCTCCTTTTGCTCTTAGCTTTAAAAACACTTACAATGCGGGAACGACGGTATAAGAGAAATCAGACATGACCACATCAGCCATCTACCCCTCCTTTTCTCCTTTTGCTCTTAGCTTTAAAAACACTTACAATACGGGAACAACGGTATAAGAGAAATCAGACATGACCACATCAGCCATCAGCCATCTACCCCTCTTTTTCTCTTTTCCTCTTAGCTAAGAATATTACTGCCTGTTTCTATCTTCGCAATATGGGCCCTGAGGGTTTTATTCATGCCCTTTTTATAAGCCACAGCAGCACCAGCAACCAGTTCATCTATGGCTTCTTCTTTTACAAGGTTAATGGTACAACCGCCAAATCCGCCACCCATCATTCTTGCGCCCAGTACGGCAGGATGGTCCTGTACATGTGTAACCAAAAAATCAAGCTCAGGGCAACTTACTTCATATAGCTTGCTGAGCCCGTAATGGGTTTCAAACATCCTGGCGCCGAAAGCGGGCATATTGCCCTGTTCCAAATCTTTGCAGGCTGCCAGTAAACGGTTGTTTTCTTCTACCACATATTTGCAACGCTGGTAAATTAATATATCATCGTGCAGTACATATTTATCAAGCATTTCTATGGTAGCGTCGCGCAGGCTTTTTACTTCGGGCAGGTGGCGTTGTATCCATGCAACACCGGTTTCGCATTGTTTACGGCGCACATTGTATTCGGAAGAGCCAAGCGAATGCTTCACATTGGTGTCCAGCAACAATATCTTTATGCCATCCATATTAAAGGGAACATATTCAAATTCCAGTGAACGGCAGTCGAGCCTTATTACATGATTATGCCTGCCAAACATACTGGCAAACTGATCCATAATGCCGCATTGCACCCCCACAAAATCATTTTCTGCCTTTTGTGCCAGCTTAACCATGGTAAACTTATCAAACCCGCTTCCGCTTAATTCATTCATGGCCAGCGCTACTGCGCATTCCACCGCCGCAGAAGAAGAAAGGCCTGCACCAATGGGAATATCGCCGGTTAGTGCCGCATCAAAACCATTTATTTTAACCCCTGCCAGTATAAACTGCTCAATGACTCCCAGTATATAATTGGGCCAGGACATAAACATGGATTTTTTCAAATCCGTGGTATTGGTGGTATAATCTTCCAGTAAATCAACTGAATGCAAATGAATTTCCTGGTCTTTACGGGGCGTAATAACCAAATAGGCCGCTTTATCAATAGCCGCGGGCAACACAAACCCGTTATTATAGTCCGTATGTTCGCCAATGAGGTTAATCCGGCCGGGTGAACGGGCTACGATTGAATTTTCCTTTATAAATTTCTCCAGGCCAACGGGCATATTATGCTTCCGTGAAACCATGGTTCCCGCTGCCTGTATATTCTCTTTGTTCATCATTGCAAAAATCGTTTCTTGGTGGTGGCGCCTGCATAGTTATAAATAAATTCTCACTCTTCGCAGATTACCACGATGAAATTAAATAATTGTTTACCATTTTATCGTTCGTTCCGACGCGGCAAGACCCAAAACGGGAAAAATATAGTATTGCTCCTGCGCTCCGGCCAATTTTTTGTTCAATATCAGCTTCCCTGAAACAAATTGAATACATTGTATACTATCCGGCCCCGAGCAGGAAAAACGAGTAAGGCGCTATTTCCAGGTATTCGTGGTCGGGCCCTACTACATGCAACTGGTCCTGCCAGTAATCATATAACTGTGCCGGCGGATTGCCGTACTCTTTAAACAGGTACCAGGTTAAATGAGCTGTATGGGCGCTAAAATTAAATATGCAAAACAGACGTTTGCCCTGGTAGCTGCGCAGGTAACCTGCCACGTGAATGTTATGGGGAGAAAGCCAGTCCAGGTTTTTGTAATCCGCCACTTCAGGTAGTTGGCGGCGTATGCCAATTAGTTTTTGTGTGGCTGAAAACATTTTTTGCTCAATGGAGCCGGCTATATCAATATTCTTATTTTTCTCCCAGTCTATTGTGGGCCGGTGCATCCAGCGGTTGTCATAGTTTTTGCCGGGGTCGCCGAGGTAAGAATAATCGTTGGTATACCCCGCTTCATCTCCATAAAAAATCATAGGTACACCGCCAATAAAAAAACTGTGTGCCTGCATCATTATTATTTTGCTGATGGCGGTTGCTATGGCCTGTTCATCATTTTCCTTCACTGCTTTTTCCAGTCCGCACAAAGAGGCCAGCGAGCCACTGATGCGCGCATCCTGTGTTTTAGGGTTAACTGAAAACAATGCGCCTGTTGCCGGAGATCCGGGGTAAGTGCCCGAATAATAATCTTTTAGAAAACGCCGGTGTTCGTATGCATTAAAACCAGCGTTCCGAATCATGTAGTCATCGTACCCCAGTCCAATATCATCGTGACAGCGGGTATAGGTAATCCATGAAGTACCGTAAGGCTTTTTCAAAAGTTCATGCTGCGCGGCCAGCATTACCCTGGTATCGCCGGTAGCCAGTGCATCCCACTGAAGGGCCATTTGTGTTGCATTGTATGCAAAATCGCATTCCCTGGCCGTATATAAACCATCCCCGAAATATTTCATTATTTCTGCCGGTGCTACAATGGCTTCACCCAGCAGGGCCATTCCCGGGGCCGGCACCTGTACACATTGCTTTATCAATCTGAGAATGCTATGTGCCCCGGGCAGGTTCTGGCAGGTAGTGCCCATTTCTTTCCAGATAAAAGCCGGTGCATCGATTCTTAACACATCAATGCCCAGGTTGGCATAAAAGAAAATGGTATCCAGCATGGCTACAAAAACTGAAGGATTGGTATAATTCAAATCCCACTGATAGTTATGAAATACCGTCATTACCCACTTATTGCACTCCTTTATCCAGGTAAAATTGCCCGGTGAACTCTCCGGGAATATATCGGGCATGGCCGCATCAAATTTGTCGGGCAACTGGCGATCATCGTACATGTAATAATAATCCTGGTATACTTTATCGCCTTCTTTTGCTTTTTGCGCCCAGGCATGCCGGTGAGAGGTGTGATTGAGTACGATATCAATCATCAGGTACATGTTTTCGCGGCCCATCTGTAGTTGCAATGCCTGCAGGTCTTTCAGGGTACCGAACCGCTCGTCTACCTGCCTGAAATCAGCTACGGCATACCCCCCATCACTTTCCCCCGGCGGGCTCTTAAATACCGGCATCAGGTGAAGCAAATTCACGCCCAGCTTTTTAAAATAATGCAGCTTGTTGGCCAGGTTTTGCAGGTTGCCGGCAAACCTGTCGACATACAAACTCATGCCGGTAATATCGTTACTCAAAAACCAGTGCGATTTGGCTTCTTTTTCCTCATCGCGCTGTTTTAAAATTTCTGGTCTGTTTGTATAAGCGGTACTGATGGTATCCAGCAACTGTGCAAATACTTTTTTTGCTGCGGGATGGTTGCCATATAATTCACTGTAGAGCGCGTGAATGGCGGTAGCATTGGCAATAAAACGCGTGTAGAATAAAACGTCTTTCCCCCCTGCTCCAATTCCCCTTTTTTGCAGTTCATTGTTTATCTGCTGGTGAAGACTATAATTGTACACGGCGAAAATTATTTTCCTTAATTAAAAATCTGGTTGTTCAAATGTTTGAATGCCTCCATAGCGCCCATGTATTCGCAGGTCCTGGCGCCGGCCTTGTTGGCATTGGATACAACGTGCTGCCATTGCTGCAGTGATAATTGATTGATTGCATCCAGGTTTTTATCGCTTAGCTGGTACAATACCGCGCCTGCAAAAGCATCGCCCGCGCCGGTGGTATCAACTGGTTTTACAGGAATGCTGGGCACAATACTGGTTTGATGCCGGAAACCAAGCATGGTTCCTTCCTTACCCAGGGTGATGGTAAATACGGCTTTTGTTTTTTCAAGCAATACGGCAGCCGCATCTGCCAGTGTAGCACAACCGGTAATAAGTATGGCTTCTTCATCGCTCAGTTTAAAAAAATGGCAGCATTCCAGGAAGTTCCATGACTGGTCTATAAATGTTTGTTTATCGTTGCTAAAAAGCAAATGCCGGTAATTGGGATCAAAACTGATAAAAATATTTTTTTGCAGTGCTTTCTGCAGCAATCCCTGGTAAGCGGCCTGCAGCGGCCCGGGCAGGAAGGCAGTGGCGGAACCAAAATGAATAATGGAAACATCTTCCAAATCGATGGCTTCAATTTCCTGCCGGCTCAGCTGACCATCGGCGCCGCGGTTAAAAACAAAATCCCTTTCGCCGTCTAACATCAGCGACACAAAGGCAAACGTGGTAAAATAGTCGTTGTCTTTCAGTACCCACCTGGTAGATACACCAAATTCTTCCATAACATCAATAAGGTGTTTACCAAAAGGATCGTTGCCCACTTTGGCAACCAGTTCCACCTTTCCGCCCAATGCTGCAATTGCCGCCGCAACATTGGTAGGCGCGCCACCCGCCTTTTTTAAAAAATGCTGACCGGTAGAAAGCGGACTACCCTTGTCGGTACAAATCATATCTATCAATGCTTCCCCAATGCAAATGATTTTCATATTGTGTGTATGTTTTTCAACTATTGTTTTACTATTTTGAATAAGACGCGAACCCCGGGTGGGTGAAGCAATCCACACACCAATCAACCATTCAACCAATCAACCAATCAACCAGTCAATGTCCCACTCCTGCGGGCAATACCACCTTTTCGGGTACGGCTGTTTGTTTAATACGCATAGTGGCTACAGATGCCAGCAACAATAAAATACCAGCAAACAACATTACGTTATTGGGATTGCCTGCTAAAAAATATTTGTAAATAAACCCAAAAGAAATGGTTTGTAAAATCATTGGTACCACTATCATCATGTTTACGATACCCATGTACACGCCATAGCGCGTCTTTGGTATGCTGTTAACTACCATAATATATGGTACGCCCATCATACTGGCCCAGGCTATGCCGAAACCAATCATGGGTGCAAACAGAAAATATTTATTGTGAATGGCGGGCATTATAAACAATGAAAGAGCCGCCATGGCAAGACAGGCAATGTGCACATATTTGGCGGTATATTTTTTTGAAAACCAAACCAGCGAGAACGCTGAAACAAAAGTTACCACATTATAAAAACCGTTTACCAGCCCTGTCCATCCAACTGCTTCTTCATACAGTTTTGGATCGGCAGCGGCAGTAGTGTGCCATATAGATTTTGCAATACTGTGAGAAATATATTGCCAGTAACAAAACATGGCATACCATTGAAACAAATATACCAATGCCAGTTGCCATAGCATTTTTGGCATATCGCCAATAGCCGATGCAATTTCTTTGAAGGGCTCAAACAAACCTTTGGGATGCGATCGCAGGATCTTCAACTCCTCATCAGTTGGCGGTATTTCCGGCGTTTTGGATACAGACCAGGCTACTGAGGCAATGGAACAAAAAGCGCCGACGAAAAAAGATCCATATACCCAATATGGAATACCAGTTTGTCCGTCTGCCGATCTTGTTTCTCCGGGAATATTTTTTTGAAATAAGTACAGGGAAACATTGGCCAGCGTAATTCCAAAACCGGTAAAAAAGCTCTGTGTCAGAAAACCAAGCGCTCTTTGCTTTACGGGCAGTTTATCCGCAATAAAAGCCCGGTATGGCTCCATCGCTGTATTGTTGGCAGCATCCAGGATCCACAATAACCCAACCGCCATCCACAAGGCACTGCTGAATGGAAATGCAAACAGGCACAAACTGCAAAATATAGCCCCGATCAGGAAGAAGGGTTTTCTGCGGCCCCATCGCGGATGCCAGGTCTTATCGCTTAATGCACCAATAAGCGGCTGAATAAGCAAACCCGTCATGGGGCCCGCCAAATTAAGCAAAGGCAGCTCTTCCGGTTTGGCATGTAAAAAAGTATAAAGCGGGTTGATGGCTGTTTGTTGTAATCCAAAACTGTACTGAATGCCGAAAAAACCAACATTCATATTCACTATTTGCCAGAAAGACATTGGCGCTTTATTCAACGTCATAAGCAATCGTTTTTTTGAAGCGTGAAAGTATACCTGCAATGCCGGTGCGGTTTCTTGTAACAGGCAACAGCGGCTCACGCATCATAACCAGAATAAATATAAGCTGAAATTATCAACAAGATTAAAATAAGGTTAAGGATTAACAGCATACCGGTGCCCCGGCTAACGGCTTATAGCTAACAGCTTATCGCCAGGGGCTCATAGCAACAGCTTTTTGTATCTTGCGCGTTCAATTGAACTTTATGATGAACGATATATTGCAGGCCCTGAAAATAAATACAGAAAACGATGGTGTGTCCACGGGCTCCAACTGGTTAAAAAGCAAGGGTGAAAAGATCGCTTCTTATTCTCCCGTAGATGGAAAATTAATTGCCACAGTAACTACGGCCGATAAAAATACCTATGAAGCTGTAGTGGCAAAAGCACAGGAAGCATTTGCGGTTTGGCGCCAGTGGCCCGCTCCCAAACGCGGCGAAGTGGTAAGGCAAATTGGAGAAGCCCTGCGCCGTGAGAAGGAAAACCTGGGCCGGCTGGTATCGTACGAAATGGGCAAGAGCTTGCAGGAAGGGTATGGCGAAGTGCAGGAGATGATAGACATCTGCGATTTTGCGGTTGGGCTTTCCCGTCAGTTGCATGGCTTAACCATGCACAGTGAAAGGCCGGGTCACCGTATGTACGAGCAATACCATCCGCTGGGCATTGTAGGCATTATATCGGCATTCAATTTCCCGGTAGCTGTATGGAGCTGGAACAGTATGCTGTCCTGGGTTTGCGGCGATGTATGTATCTGGAAGCCCAGTGAAAAAACACCGCTCTGCGGCATTGCCTGCCAGCAGATTGCTGCTGAAGTATTTGCTGCCAACCAGGTGCCCGAAGGCGTTAGCTGCCTGCTTACCGGCGACCGCAATGCAGGCGAATGGATGAGCCATGACACCCGGATTCCTTTGCTGTCGGCAACCGGTTCCACCCGCATGGGAAAGGCAGTAGGAGCCGCCGTGGGCGCCAGGCTGGGCAAAAGCCTGCTGGAACTGGGTGGCAATAATGCCATCATCATTTCCAAAGATGCGGACCTGGACATGTCTCTGATAGGCTGTGTTTTTGGAGCCGTGGGCACCGCCGGTCAGCGCTGTACCAGCACCCGCCGCCTAATCATACACGAGTCTGTGTACGATGCCTTTAGCCAAAAACTGGTAAAAGCCTACCAGCAACTAAAAATTGGCAACCCGCTGCAACCGGATATTCATGTGGGGCCGTTAATAGACAAAGACGCCGTTCATATGTACTGTGCCGCCATAGAAAAATGCAAGGCCGAAGGAGGAAAATTTTTGGTGGAAGGAAAAGTGCTGGAAGGTAAAGCGTATGAAAGCGGCTGTTATGTGCAACCCTGTATTGCCGAAGCGGAAAACAACTATAGCATTGTACAGCATGAGACCTTTGCCCCTATTTTATACCTTATGAAATACAAGAACATTGAGGAAGCCATTGCCCTACAAAATGGTGTGCCCCAGGGTTTGTCTTCTGCTATTATGACGGTAAACCTTCGTGAAGCAGAAATGTTCCTGTCTCAAAACGGCAGCGATTGCGGTATTGCCAATGTAAATATTGGTACCAGCGGCGCAGAAATCGGGGGTGCTTTTGGGGGTGAAAAAGAAACCGGCGGAGGCCGTGAAAGCGGCAGCGATGCGTGGAAGGTGTACATGCGCAGGCAAACCAATACCATCAATTATACCGACAAACTACCCCTGGCTCAGGGCATTCAATTCGACATTTAAAACAGGAGTCTTATTAAGCCGGTGATAAAATAAATACCCTAAAAACGCGTTGATCCTTTTATCATTAAAGCGCTATAAATAAATCTCCTATGGCAAAAAACTGCTTTTTGCTTTTTTTACTTTTTACTGCTACTGCTTCATTTGCCCAGGTAAAATTTGGCCTGATGGGAGGTCCGCAATCAGCAAACATTACAGAGACAAACAATATATCCGGGTGGGATTCTACCACCGGCAGGTACTACAACAAAAAAAGCGGCATTCACGCAGGTATAATGGTGGAAATTCCATTTGGCAGTACCTCTCATTTTTATTTTGAGCCGGCCGCATTGTACACGGAAAAAGGAAGGAATTTCACAAAAGTGCTGGATGCAAACGTGGGCGACACTGATTTTTATTCTTTCAATACTACCAAAACACTTACTGTACAGTATATCGACATTCCTTTGAATATCGCTTACAAACTGCCATTATCGCGCAAAAAAACCACTAATTTTCTTATCAGCGCAGGCCCCTATATCTCCATGTTTTTTAATGGTAAGAATATCATCAATCAAAACGACCAGTTTTCAAGCAATACAGACAATTCCAGCACCGTAGTTAATAAAACCGAAGACCTGCAGGTAGGTAAAAAAGACGATAGCTACCGTACTTTCGGATACGGGATAAATGCAAGGGCGGGTTTTGAACTGGGCAATGTAACACTGACCGGTTTTTACAGCCAGGGGCTGGACAATCTTTATTATGCCACCTACCCGGGCACTTTTAAGCATAAAGTGTTCGGCGCTTCACTGGGCATATGGCTGGCACAGGCAAAAGAGCCTGTAGTAATAAAGGATAAGGACAATGATGGTGTTACAGACGACAAAGATGCCTGCCCCCTGCTTCCGGGTACGGCTATTACCAATGGTTGCCCGGATAAGGATGGTGATGGCATTGCAGATAACAAAGACAAATGCCCCGATATAGCAGGTTTGGCCAAATACAATGGCTGCCCAATACCCGATACAGACGGTGATGGTGTAAACGATGAAGCAGATAAATGCCCCAATATTGCCGGGCTGCCCAAATACAACGGCTGCCCCATACCAGATACTGATAATGATGGCATAAACGACGAAGCAGATAAATGCCCCCTGGTAGCCGGGTTGCCCAAATACAATGGTTGTCCCATACCGGATACAGACAACGACGGCGTAAACGACGAAGCAGATAAATGCCCTGATGTGGCCGGAACCGCAGACAACAACGGTTGTCCTGTGGTTATTAAAGAAGAGGTAAAGAAACAGGTCAACTATGCAGCAGAAAAAATCTTCTTTTCAACCAATAGTGCCGAACTGCTCCCCACATCATTTGCAGCACTGCAAACGGTGGCCGGTTTGCTAAAAGCCAATCCCGGCCTGGGTTTAACGGTTGACGGATATACCGACAACACCGGAACAGCCGCAGCCAATCTTTCCATTTCGGCAAAAAGGGCCCAGGCAGTCAAAAATTACCTGGTTAAAATTGGTACAGACCCGGGCCGGATAACTACCAACGGCTTTGGACAAGCCAACCCGGTGGCAGACAATACAACTGCCGCAGGTCGCAGGAAAAACCGCCGCGTGGAATTAAAATTGAAATAAAAGACGGGGGGATCTGGTTAAAATAAGCCTAAACCTGGGTAAATTAACAACCTGTTTTAGCCATTCCTGTTCTTTTATGGTATTACGAGGCTTTTCTTTTTATATTTTTACCGGCTATAAAATTTTTGTTCACCCTTTTTTAATAAATCTGCATGAAAGTAACGATGAAACTGTGCCTGGCTGGATTTCTTTTACTAACCACCCTGCAACCATTTGCCCAGGGAACCAGCTATAAGAATGTTCCCAAAGGCTGGCACCTGATGGACAAGGAAAAAGATGGCTACTACGGTATTAGCCTGGATAAAGCTTATGAATTTGTACGGGCCAAAAAATTAAAAAGCAAAACAGTGGTGGTAGCGGTTATTGATTCCGGTGTAGATACCCTTCATGAAGATTTAAAAGGAATATTATGGACGAACCCCAAAGAAATTCCGGGCAATGGCGTTGATGATGATAACAATGGCTATGTAGACGATGTATACGGATGGAATTTTATTGGCGGAAAAGATGGCCGGAATGTGAAGGAAGACTCGTACGAAGCCGCCAGGGTATATTACCGGTACAAAAATTTATACAGCGGAAAAAAACCAGACACCGCTGCCATGAATGAAGACGAAAAAGAACAATATAAAATGTGGCAGAAATCCAGGGCCAATATTGAAGGAGATGAAGAGGGCGGCGAACAGGTAGATATTGTGTTTTTGAAAAGAGCACTTGAAGCAACCCTGAAAAGCGACAGCATCATGCAGACAATCCTGGGTAAAAAAGAATATACGGGTGTAGAATTACAAAATTATATTCCCAGGACATCTGATGAATCAAAAGCCAGGAGCAGCTTTCTTTATCTGTACAAAGCTACAAAAAGCGAAATGAGCACCAGCAATAAAGAACTGGCAGATGGTTTTAAAGAATACGTAAGCAGCCAGGAGCGCAAAAAAGAAGCTGCCGATAAAGAACCGGCAGATTACCGCGCCGAGATTGTAAAAGACAATGAAGCCGATATTAATGATAAGTTTTACGGCAACCCCGATGTAATGGCCAATACACCTTTTCATGGCACTTTTTGCTCGGGTATTATTGGTGCCAACCGCAACAACAATATTGGTGTAAACGGTATTGCCGACAACGTAAAAATAATGATGATACGTGCTGTACCCGATGGCGATGAACACGATAAGGATATTGCACTGGCAATCCGTTACGCAGCCGATAATGGCGCCAGCATTGTAAATATGAGCTTTGGAAAGAGTTTCTCTCCTGAAAAAAAATGGGTGGATGAAGCTGTTAAATATGCCGAAAGTAAAGGTGTACTACTGGTACAGGCAGCCGGCAACAGCGCCGCCAATGTAGATACTGCCGATAATTTTCCCAACCCAAGGTTAAGAGCAGATAAAACTACTGCCAGCAATTATATAACAGTGGGCGCCAGCGGAGATCCCGCAGATCCCCAGGAAGGTGGATTGGTTGCATCTTTCTCCAATTACGGAAAAAAGAATGTAGATGTTTTTGCACCGGGCGTAAAGATCTATTCTACAATGCCGGGCGGTAATGTATATGGCAATTCGCAGGGTACCAGTTTTTCGTCTCCTATTGTTGCAGGAACAGCCGCTTTTCTGCTGGAATATTTTCCTTCGCTTACTGCACAACAGTTAAAATTTTGCATTGAGAAATCTGCCAAAGCGCCCCTGCTGAAAGTGAAAAAACCAGGCAGCGATGATTCAGTAGATATGAGCGAACTCTGCAAAACAGGTGGTTTGCTGAATGCCTACGAGGCAGCTAAAGTAGCCGCGTCTATAACTATGCCCGCCAGTCCCGCAAAGAAATTACCAAAATCGAGTTTACAAAAAGATAAGAAAGGATAATAATCATCGGTATACATTATAACAAAAGAGCCTTCCCGTGGGAAGGCTCTTTTGTTATAGCCGCCGCATGTTTATTTACAATCGTATTCCAGCTGCGATGAGTCACTAACGTTTAAACCAGCAAACCTGAGCCCATACACACCCGCTCCGGGGTTATACGTTAAAGGAAGACCGGCACTATTATATGCTGTTGCCTTTCCCGGGTTGTTTACACTATAATTCCGGTCTATAAACATCCATATTTTATTGGTGCGGTGGGGGTTTAATTTATTGTCATATTGTATATTGCTTATCACCTCACCGTTTGTATATAGCAGGTTACCGGCCTGGTCGTAATTGTATTTGGTAATAACAGCAAAGGGTCCTGGGGACCGCAGGGATATCATGGAATCCTGTGCCACACGGTTAAGGTCGTCATATTGCAGGTAAGCTAACCGCTTATCAAAATAGTGCACCGGCTGGCCGGACAAATCATAATTGCCCAATAAATACACAGTATCTGTACCGATGCGGTTCTGACTATATCCATACCTGTGCAAAATCTCAAACCCGACGCCCTCCGCGTAATTGGCGGCATATTGAATCAGCCTCTTTTTATTGTCGTACTTAAAAGCCATGGCAGGGTTGCCTGTTCCTAAAAGGCTGTTGCTGATACTTACCGGATCATTGTTGTTATTGTATTCAAACACCCTTATCTGATGGTAATTGGTAATTTTTTTGACGCGGCAGCCATTGTAAACATTACCGGCATCGGCCGGGTTAAAATGTGGCGGCAGTTTAGTGCATGAATAAACATGGAGGAGACATAAAAACAAAAGGCTGTAGCTCAAAAGCATTGTTTGCTTTTTCATAATAAAAAGGTTTAGGTTAAAAAAGGGGTTTGAAGCTACCTACCAGTACCGGAGCCTTGGCAAAAGGGTATAGAAAGTTACATCGTAAGCAATGAGTGGGTACCAAAGTTCATGTCTGCTGGTTACTCTGCCAAAAGAAATATTGCCATCAACTATTGGTCAACCCCGGTAATTCTGCCAACGCCAATCCGGCACGTTGTTTCCTTCGGATGCGGTTGCGGGTAGTTGCCGGCAAAACAAGATTCAAAAAGAGCCAGGATTGGGGATCTGCAAAATTCAAACGCCTGGTTTTGCCCGCGAAATTTGTTTTCCCCCTTTTGGCATTCTCCTTAGATTTGTAAAAAAACACCCATGTCCACAAAAAACGATGTTATCGCAGGCGGCCCTTTTTTGCATTACATTGGCAGGGCGGCAGATAAAAATGTGGTAAAATCAATTAAAGAGAACACCAAAGCCTTTAAACAATTACTCGAAGAAATTCCCTCCAAAAAAAGAAACTACGCTTATTCAGAGGGCAAGTGGACCATCAAAGAATTATTACAGCATATTATTGATGCAGAAAGGGTATTTGCCTACCGCGCGCTGAGGATGGCCAGGCTGGACGCCACCCCTTTACCTGGCTTCGACGAAAACGCCTGGGCTGTTTCTGCCAACAAAATACACCGCAAATGGGATGACCTGGTAAAGGAATTTAAAACCGTTCGCGCCAGCACAGAAGCCTTATTCGAATCGCTGGGGGAAGCTGAATTGCTTTTCGCCGGTACGGCCAGTAACCTGCCCATCAATGCCCTTGCCCTGGGTTATGTAATAGCCGGCCATGTGCAACACCATATTGATATTATCAACGAGCGCTACTTATAACCGGCAGCACCCTGCCGTTTAGGTACTTGTTTTGGGTGACTTCCTGTTTACCCCCTTTAGAAAAAAATAACTTTTCCGGGCGGCGGGTACGCCGCTACTTAATGGTATTTGGCATTTTAATTGTTTAATACAAATAAAATAATTATTGCCCAACACCGTTTTTGTCTAAATATCCTATAAATACAAACACTTATTATTCTATGAAACATTCCATCAAAGTTTTTTTCTTTGTCCTTGCAGTTTCCTACACTATTTTTTACGCCGTCGTTGCCCTGCTTAGTTAAGCTTTGTAATCAATAGCCGCTCCCCTATTTTTGCCGCATGGAATTACCCGCAGGCATTCGCATCCGCTCCATACAGCCACCGGATAATGCATCCCTCGCTGTGATTATAAGAGATTCATTGTCAGAATTTGGCGCCAACAAACCCGGCACCGTTTTTTACGATCCTACTACCGATGCGTTGTACAGCCTGTTCCAGGAGCCCGGCAGCTTTTACCTGGTGGCAGAAGAAAAGGGACAATTATTGGGAGGTGCTGGTATTTTTCCCTCTGCGGGCTTGCCTGCAGGTGTTTGTGAACTCGTAAAAATGTACCTGCACAACAGCGCCCGTGGCAAGGGTCTTGGACGGCTGCTCATTAATGAATGCCTGGAAAAGGCAAAAGCACTGGGCTATAAAAAGGTATACCTGGAAACCATGCCCGAACTTCGCAAAGCCGTGAGTGTATATGAAAAGTTTGGGTTTACTTATCTGACGGGTCCTATGGGCAATACGGGCCATTTTGGTTGCGATGTATGGATGATTAAGGACCTTTATTAAAATAATGGCTGATGTCTGATGTGACGATGGCTGATGTCTGATGTGACGATGGCTGATGTCTGATGTGATGATGTCTGATTTCTTTTGAGCGGGATACTTCGAACATCAGACTTCGGACTTCAGACCTCAGACCTCAGACCTCAACGCTAATTGCCCCTTACCCTGGCCACTTCTCCTCCCAATAAATGCACCTGGAAACCGATACGGAAAAGGAATCCATTTTCGGCCGGAACTCCCTGTACCTTGGTATGGTTGTAACCCGCTACCGCTTCCAGCGCTACATTGCTGTTGATAAAATAGGCGCCGCCTGCACCCAGAAAGAAATGGCCCATAGTATTGGAGCTTTTTGACCCGGGCACCGTTGTTTCCAGGTTACCCAGGTTGTACTCTGCATGGAAAAATGGTTTAAAGGAAGAATTTTTAATATTGAAATAATACCGCGCAAAAGGCCCGGCTGCTATTTCATTGGTTTTTACATCTCCCTGCTTCTGGAAATTGAATGTTACATTGAGGCCGGCAACAAAATTATTCGCAAAAAAATAGCCGCCCATTGGCTGCAGGGTAAACTGGCTGCTGCCGGTTGCTGTGCTTATTGTCAGGTTCCCACCTACCATCCAGTCGCCCTTTTCGGTTTGCGCATTTGCAGCAATAGTCATTACCGTTAGTGTTAGCAGGCCCATTATGATTTTCTTCATACAGTTATTTTTTCTGGTTTACAATTATCACCGGCAGTTGTTTAAGCAGCGGCTTTATTCCTTCAGACTACATTGTATATTTTAAAGTTGCATGCCCTTATTTTTCAGGATACTTTTTTTACCTCGTACACCGGGCTGAACAAGTATAATTTACCGGTTTTTATCTCCGTACACTGAAAACGTTTTCTCAACCTTTGCCCTTTTTTAAAGATCTTTCCGTCCTCCAGCGAAAACAGGGCGCCGTCGGGCAATTCTTCTACCAGCAACATCCCCTCTTCTTTCTTATCATACCGGCGCAATATCCGCATCAGGCCCTCATCGGCGCAACTGCTGGCGGGCAGATTGTGCAGCGATGATTGCAAAGCGGCCACTATATCCTGCGGAAAAATGTTCAGCCCAAGAAATTGCAGCAACAGCATTTTATATACCTGTTTCCATTGGCGGCCGTGTGCCTGTACCTGGTTGCCGTATTGAAGAAAAGTAACCAGGTGAGCCAGTTCATGCACCAGGGTTATCAGAAAAGCATATTTGTTCAGGTTGCCATTTACGCTAATCCGGTGGGCGGCATTGTTATGGGCATGCCGGTAATCGCCCAATACGGTTTTTCTTTCTTTGGTAATGGTAAGGTGTACTTTGTAACGTTGCAGCAGATCCAACGAGAGTTGCGCGGAGTTGTCCGGCAGATAATGTTGAAGATAAGCGAGCGGGTATTCCTGCTTAGGCATTGCGGCGTGCTTTGTTCCACTGCATCAGGCTGCGCATTTCAAGCAGTGCATAAAGAAAATAGAGGAAGATACAGGCAAAAATTCCCTGTTTATTAACATGCTCTTTTGCCACCATTATATACACAACAACAGCGGCAATACAAACCAGTAACTTAAGAAATAAACCGCTGTAGGTATTACGCAGGAACCCAATGGTAGTGGGGTGCAGCATGGCCCGCTGGTACAATAAAAGGGAGGAAAGGCTAACGGCAAACAGCAGCATATTGCCCACCATTACCAATGTAGTATCAACCCCCCAGTGCAGCAACTGGCTTTTGCCGGCCATCAGTAAAACAGTTGAAATACAAAAAGCCAGCACCAGCGGCAGTATAAATTTATTAGCCTTATTGTTGTTTGTCATTATTGGAAGGGCCGGTTTCTTTTATAATCCTGTATATAATCGCGGCCAGTGTCAGCAAAGGTAATAACCACGGCAATATGGGAAAAGAAAGCTTCAGCCATTTATCGGCTTTGACACCAATAAACACGGCAATGCCCAGACTTATCAACATTTGCGTTGCAAGCCCGGCATAGCGCATTAAATATTTTTTGTTGGTGTCTTTATTTTGTTGCGGCAACATTATTTTTCTCCAGCAACTTTGCCTCCTCTTTGTCTTTTTCTGCTATTTTCTCTATAACAGCCGGAGCTAAAGTCATATGGCATTCGCCGTTAAAAGTGGCGGTAGGCTCTACCTGCAGCTTACCTGCGTGTATATTGCCCTGAACCACACTGCTACCCTTCAGTTGCAGCAGCTCTTTTACTTTTACAGCACCGGTTACCCTGCCAAGGATATCGGCCTGCAGACCATTGATATCGCCTTTTACCGTACCATTTGCCCCAATAATAACTTTGGCTGTGCTGTTGATGTTACCCACCAGGGTGCCATCGATACGCAGGTCTGAATTGGAATTCAGATCTCCTGTTAGTGTAGTGCCTGCGCTGATAAGGCTGGCTGCGCTGCTTCCGCTGGTTTCAGCGAAGAATTCGGATTTGGATTTCCCTTTAAACATAGTATTGGAGTTTTAGTCGTTTATTTTTTCGGGGGGCGGCAAATTCAGTGCTGTGGTATCCAGCTTTATGGATGTGTTACCCTCTAAAATGCCCTTTATACCCTGCAGGTATTCGTCCTTGTACCTAACTGCATGCTCTAACGAATCAGCACGCAGTTTTAGTTCGCGGAGCTCCCTGGTATTATTCACATCTCCATACCCCGGTATATACAGCTTAAGCGGTGTAAACACGATTAAAGCCACCGTAAGCCCCGTAAGCACTACAAAAATTGTGCTCAATAATATATACACACTCATCCTCGACAATTTAAATGTCACTACCTCCTCATAGGTATCGTCATTCATCACTACCAGGCGATAACGGTTTTGCAGGCGTTTCAGTGTAGTATCCGCATCAAATAGTTTGGCCATAGTAAAAATTGCTGTTTTAGCAGGGCTAAAGTTAACCAGAAATGTCTGATCTAAGGATGCCTGATGGCTGATTTCCTTTATTACAAGCCCAAATAAATATTCACAACTTAAGCGGGCTTAAAAAGTCAGAAAATTCCTAAAAGGGCAAATCAGCCGTCTCAAATTCAAAAATCAGACATTTTTAGCAATAATTTTGCTGAAAACCAGTTATTAAGGGTTTAGCTTGCGGCGCAATGATTTATAAGAACCTGACAAGGGCAATAGCTATCATATATCTCTTCATTGTTCCCCCGGTTGTGCATGCACAAATAGGCGGATTAAGCTTCGATTTGCCCAAGCCAAAAAAATTCGAAAACCGCCAGCTCCGCTCAGAAAAAACGGGCGAAAAAAAGTTTACCATCCCGCGTAAGTTCATGCAGAATACTACTACGCACTACAATTTCTATTTTAATGCCAATGAGAAAATAAAACAGGTGCTGGAAAGGGCCAAGGCAGCACATAAGGACGATTATACCAAACTGCTTTCCTTTTATAATTACGGGTTTGAACAAACCGCGCAATACAAAACCGATCTCGATTCTGTTATCTATAAAGCCACCGCCGGTATTTTATTGCACGATTTGCGCAGCAACTGGGTAGACAACCTGTACCTGCTGATGGGCAGGGCCTACTACCTTAAAAAGGATTTTGACTCTGCTTATCTTACCTTTCAATACCTCAACTATGCTTTTTCGCCCAAAGAAAAAGATGGTTATGATAAAGTGATTGGCAGCAATTCGAACGAAGAAGGCAGCGCTTTTTCCATATCAACCAACGAAAAAAGAAACATCGCCAAAAAATTACTATCGCGGCCGCCCAGCCGAAATGAATCGCTGGTCTGGCAGATCAAGACCTATATAGCCAATGATGAACTGCCGGAAGCCGCCGGCTTAATACAAACACTTTCTTACGACCCGCTTTTTCCATCCAGGTTAAGGGGAGATTTGGAAGAGGCCCAGGCCTGGTACTTTTACAAACAACAAGCCTGGGATAGCTCGGCCATCCACCTTGAAAAAGCGCTTCACAACACCGAAAACAAAGAAGAAACCGCCCGCTGGGAATACCTGGCAGCCCAACTGAACGAAGCCACCGGCAAGCATGATTTGGCAAAGGAATTTTATGACCGCGTAATAAAACATACCATCAACCCGGTAATGGAAGTATATGCCGTACTGAATTCCATACGGCAGGGAGAAGGCAATGACAACAAAGCCATACAAGACGCTATAGATGCGCTTTCCAAAATGGGCCGGCGCGATAAATATGTTATCTACCGCGATATCATTTACTACACCGCCGCGCAAATAGAACTGGACAGGAAACAAAACGCCGCCGCAAAGGTCTTTTTAGAAAAAAGTATTAAATACAGTACCGATAACCCGCAACAGAAGAGCAGGTCTTTTCTTGCATTGGGCAATATAGATTATGAAGAAAGAAATTATATAGACGCCAAACGTTTTTACGACAGCACCGATCAATCTATTATAGCACCCGAAGACCTGGCAGATTTTACCGCACGAAAGAATGCATTGACTACCATTGCAACGCAACAAATGATTATTGCCCGGCAGGACAGCCTTCAAAAAATTGCTGCCATGCCCGAAGCCGAACGAACTGCCTTCATGAAAAAATTACTAAGGCAGTTACGCAAACAGCAGGGATTGAAAGAAGATGATCTTAGTTTTGGAAACACCACACCGGGTTTTGCCAACAACAAAGGCAATGATGCCCAGGCCGATCTTTTTAGTTCAACCGCCAAATCAACCGACTTTTATTTCTCCAATACCAATCTGAGGACAAAAGGTTTTAATGATTTTAAAGCAAAATGGGGCAACCGGCCCAATGCCGATAACTGGCAGCGAAGTGCCGCCATAAAACAGCAGACACCGCTTAATCCCCGGCCCGGGGCCGGTAATGCGGGCGCAGCCGGACAGCTTGCTGCAGAAATAAAACCATTGAGCCTTGAAACATTAAAGGATAATTTACCGCTAACACCGGCAAAACTTAAAACATCCAATGACTCTATTCTGCATGCCCGTTTTGAAATGGGCAGGGCATTGCAGGATAACCTGGAAGCTTATGCAGATGCCATAGAAGCCTATGAAAAATTACTCAGCCAGTTTCCCAATTCTCCGGTAGAAGAACAAACCCTGTTCAACCTTTATTATTGCTACAAAAAGCTGGGCAATGAACAAAAAACAGCAGAGATAAAACGGCTGATGGAAAGCAAATTTGGCAACACCAAACTTACGGGCATTCTTAAAAATCCGGTACCAGCCGATACCGGGCGCAAACAGGAAGCATCTCAGGTATATGATGAAGTGTATAATCTTTTTATAGAAGGCAGGTTTGAAGACGCGCTGAACAAGAAACATGCGGCCGACAGTTTATATGGCAAACATTACTGGAGTCCGCAACTTTTATACATTGAAGCGGTATACCATGTTCACCAGCGCAATGACTCTGCCGCGAAAGTGGTGTTGAATAATATCAATACATTGTACCCGGGTACACCCATGGCGGCTAAGGCAAAAACCATGATAGAAGTATTGGGCAGGCGCAAACAAATTGAGGATTATTTAACCAAATTGCAAATTGAACGGCCAAAAGATGATGACAGTATTGCCATAACACCTCCTGTTGGAACGCCTATGACGCAGGGCCAGGTGCTGATAAAAATACCCGAAAGAAAACTGATTACTGATTCGGGACAAGTAAAAAAACCGGTCGACAGCAGTAAGCTGGTTACTAAACCAGCACTTCCCGTTCCCGTATCGGGCGCATTTGTGAATACGCCCAATCAGCCACATTATGTGGTATTGGTAATGGACAAGGTAGATCCGGTATATGTAAACGAAGCTAAGAATGCATTTAACCGGTATAACAAGGAGGCATATTACAATAAACAAATTGATATTAACCCCTTGCCACTTACCGACGATGTACGGTTTATGCTAATTGGCAAATTTGACAGTGCGGCCGTGGCGATTGACTATTTAGAAAAGGCCCGCAAGCTGGCGCCATCAGACATCATTCCGTGGATGCCTGCGCCAAAATATTCTTTTATCATTATTACAGAAAACAACCTCGAAATTCTTAAGAACAGCAAGGACGTACCGGCCTACAAGAGATTCCTGGTAATTAATTTTAAAGATACTTTTAAGTAGCTGCCGGCTTTTAGCTGTTAGCTGTTAGTTACCCGGAAAACATCCGTTTCAAGTATAAAATACATAGCTTAGTACATAGTTTTGCGCTAAATCATACCCTAAAAGCGAACGGCTAAAAACTAACAGCCGATAGACTATTTTCGGGTAGGATTTTTGCTGTTTACTATAACCACCAATTATTTTTTATTTATGACAAAAGCAGTTCGCATTTTCTGGGCAATAACAGGCATCGGCATAGGAGGGCTTGTACTTTTTATGGTACTGCTCAATTTTGGTGTATTTGGAGAAATGCCATCGCTGGAAGAACTGGAAAACCCATCTGTGTTGCAAGCCTCTGAGATAATGGCCAGCGACGGTACGTTGATGGGCAAATACTATCTGGACAAAGGCAACAGGAGCAATGTGAGGTACAATGATATATCGAAACATGTGGTAGATGCGCTGGTGTCGACAGAAGATGTTCGTTTTTATGACCATTCGGGCATCGATGCAAAGGGACTGGCAAGGGCCTTTATACACCTGGGCAATGATGGGGGCGCAAGTACCATTACGCAGCAATTGGCTAAAAACATGCTTGAGCAGGGCTCTAAAAATATGTTCCGCCGCATCATAGAAAAATTAAAAGAGCTTATTATAGCGGTGAAGCTTGAACGCAATTTTACCAAAGAGGAAATCCTTGCGCTCTACCTGAACGTGGTGCCTTTCGGCGACAATGTGTATGGAATCAGGAATGCTTCCCTGGCGTTTTTCCAGAAAGAACCAGACCGCCTGGATGTTATTGAATCTGCGGTGCTGGTGGGCATGCTCAAGGGTAATTACCTGTACAACCCGCGTGTGCATCCGCTGGCGGCTTTTAACAGGAAGAATACGGTAATAGACCAGATGGAAAAAAACAATATCCTGACCGCCCCCGAAGCAAAAGAACTGAAGCTGAAACCCATACCCCTGAAATATAAAAAACAGGACGAGAGTGCCGGCCTTGCCCCCTATTTCAGGGAAGAATTGCGAACCGATGTAAAAGCCTGGTGCAAGGCGCATATTAATCCTGCCACCAATAAGCCTTATGATATTTACCGCGACGGCCTTAAAATTTATACCACTATCAATCCGCGGATGCAAATTTATGCCGAAGAAGCAGTAGCCCGTCATATGCCAACACTTCAGAAGGTATTGAACAGCCAGGCATCCCTTAAAACAGGAAAAATCTGGAAAGAACACGAAAATATATTACAGGCTGCCATAAAGAACAGTGATCGCTGGAAGAACATGAAGGATGAAGGAATGAGTGACGCCGATATAAAAAAGTCTTTCTATGTAAAAACAGAAATGAAGGTTTTTGCATGGAATGCACAGCGGGAGATTGATACCGTAATGACTCCTTTCGATTCTATTAAGTACCACCAGCAGATGCTGCAAACATCTTTTATGGTGATGGACCCCATAACCGGTGAGATAAAAGCATGGGTGGGTGGAATTGATTTCAAGAATTTCAAATACGATCACGTAAATATTGAAACCAAAAGGCAGGTGGGTTCTTCCATTAAACCCTTTTTATATTGCGAGGCCATAGAAGAAGCCGGGTTTACGCCGGAGACGCCGGTAGAAAACCAATCGCAGAATTTCCCCGGCTTTGGTATGGTGCCTGCAAAAGGCTTGTGTGGCAAACTTCCTCCCATTGTAACCATGTCTACCGCACTCACATGGTCTTTAAACTGCGCCTCTGCCTATATCATGAAACAGGTAACACCGCAACGTTTCTCTGCTTTTCTTAAGCAGATAAATATTCCAACAAAAGTAGACCCCTACCCTTCTATGGCACTCGGAGCCTGCGACCTGTCTATGTATGAGATGTTATGGGGCTATACTATGTTTCCCAACAGGGGTATTAATACAAAGCCCATTTATTTTACCCGCATAGAAGACAAAAACGGTAATGTGCTGGAAAACTTTCAGACTACTATGAAGCAGGTCATCAGTGAACAGGCTGCCTATACCATGGTAAGGATGATGCAGGGGCCCGTAGACTTTGGAACGGCCGCGGGATTGCGTACCCGTTTGGGCGCAGCCGAAATGAGTGGTAAAACCGGCACTACCAACGACAATTCCGATGCCTGGTTCCTCGGTTATACACCACAACTGCTGGCGGGTACCTGGATTGGCTGTGATGATCGTTTTATACGGCTTGAAAGCGGTCTTGGATATGGTGGAAAAGCAGCCATGCCAATATGGGAATATTTCTTTCAAAAAGTATATGCAGACAAAACCCTGGGCATTAACAAGGATGCACGGTTCCTGGCACCTGAAAATATGAATAATCAGCCCATGCAGGATTACAATGATTTTATAGATAAAACCCCTACCCCCGGCGCAGAACTGAACGACCAGGGCAATGGTAACGCCAATGACTATATCAATTTTGACAAGGATACCAATCATGTGCCGGTTGAATCAAAATTGTCGCCCGAAGAGCAGAAGATATTGAAAGATGCTTCCAAACCAACTAAAAAGGACGAAGAAAAAAACAGCCAGCCACAACCGGAAGAAAAAAAGAAAAAAGGTTTTTTTAACAGGTTGTTTGGCAAAAAAGATAAAAAGGAATAATCGCTCATAAGAGACCCAGACCTATGAGGTTTGCAGCGCAGCCAGCGACCCGGCAAATCTCATAGGTCTTTTCTTTTGAAGCTGCCAGCGCCGCCCGGCAAACCTCACAGGTCTTATTGCAACTGCAACGCAACAAACCTTAGCACTTATTGTACCTTATTTTTATTTCCTATATTCGAAAAAATAACTGCAACGGGGTTTACCCGCCAACAAAACAACTGCATTGCAAAACAACCAGCGTATTCTTTCCATTGATGCATTCCGTGGCATTACCATATTTGTGATGGTATTTGTAAATGAACTGGCAGGCATAAGAGACATCCCGCAATGGATGAAACATATGCCGGCAAAAGCAGATGCCATGACTTTTGTAGACCTGGTTTTCCCCGCTTTTCTTTTTATTGTTGGTATGTCAATACCATTTGCCTTGCAAAACCGCATCAGCAAGGGAGATAGCTTTTTGCAGTTGCAGGCCCATGTACTGTGGCGAACGCTGGGCCTGCTTACACTGGGCTTTTATATGGTAAACGCAGAAGATGGTTACGATTCCGGCGCTGCCATTATATCACGGCATGCAGGGCTGCTCATATTTTATGCCGCGTCCATACTTACCTGGAATGTATACCACTTTAAAAATAAAACCGGCAGTTATATACTTCGTTTTGCAGGCATTGCTATTTTAATCGTGCTGGCGTTTATATACCGCGGAGAAAATGGGGCTTCCATGCGTCCGCACTGGTGGGGCATTCTGGGGCTTATTGGATGGGCCTACCTGTTTTCCTGCATTTTTTACCAATTACTGAAAGGCAATATCATTTTGCTGACGGTTATGATTGCTTTTTGTACCGCATTTTACATTATTTCAAAACAACCCACTGTGCAAGCCAGTGATATTTTTGGCTGGATGAGCGCCCAGGCGGGTAATGCCGCACACACTTCCATCGTACTAAGCGGTATTGTGCTATCGCGGATTTTCTTTGGCAGAAGTATAACTACCACCAGCAAACGCTTTATGGCAGCCGGGGGTTTTATGCTGTCATTGTTTATTTCGGGGTATATACTGCGCCCGTACTTTAAAATATCCAAAATATATGCAACACCCACCTGGTGCCTGTACAGTGCCGGTTTTTGTTGTATTATTTTTCTGCTGCTGTACTGGCTGATTGATATAAAGGGCAAAAACAAATGGATGGTGTTCTTTAAACCGGCTGCCACCAATCCCCTGCTTACCTATATCATACCGGGCATTTTATTTTCCTTTTTCTCCCTCTGCGGCATCAGTATGCTTCCCCAATCGTACCGGTATGGTGCACCAGGCATTTTATGGTCGTTGCTTTTTGCGGTGGTTGTTATGTATATTGCAAAAGGGCTGAACAAATTGCAGATCAGGATGCAGTTATAGCCGGGAGATAAAAAGAAAAAAGGCCCTGCAAAAAATTTCCTTTCTGTATAAGATGATTGTTTGTAAAATTACTACAATGAAAAGTATTATTTTCAATGGAAGCCTCGCACTTATATTATTTGGTACATGCTTCCTGTATTCATTTACCCATGCAGGCGCGCATCCCCAACCGTTGGTAAACAAAAATGAACATCCAAAAATTGTAAATATTGTCAATTTTATCCGTCTGCTGGAGCCGAGGGACCCTGCCATTACCGAAGATGTCCTGTACCAGACAGTGGTTAAGCAGGTGGAGATGATGAAAAAATACAAACTGGGTGGCACTTTTCTATTGCAGTATGATGCACTGCTTGATAAACGCTACCAACAATTATTAAAAAGCCTGCCTGCAAACACGTTTGAAATTGGCGCCTGGTGGGAAATTCCCCAGCCAATGGTAGAAAATGCCGGGTTGAAATGGCGCGGCCGTTACCCCTGGGACTGGCGTGCGAATATTGGTTTTTCAACGGGCTATACGCCTGCAGAGCGCGAAAAACTGGCCGATGTGTACATGGCAGATTTCAAAAAAATATTTGGCTATTACCCCAGGTCGGTGGCCTCCTGGTTTATTGATGCGCACACGCTGAATTATCTCTATACAAAATACAAGATTGTTGCTTCCGCCAACTGCAAGGATCAGTTGGGTACCGATGGCTATACCTTATGGGGCGGCTATTGGAACCAGGCATACTACCCCAGCAAAATAAATACTTACATGCCTGCCCAGCATGAACAAAACCAGATACCCGTTCCTATATTCCGGATGCTGGGCAGCGATCCCGTAAGACAATATGATGATCACGGCTCGGGCTCAAACGGGCAGGGAGTGATAACATTGGAACCGGTTTATAAATTTGGCGGCGGCGACTCCTCCTGGGTAAACTGGTATTTTAAAGAATTTGTGGAAGGCGCTTCTATGGAATTTGCTTATACACAAGCCGGCCAGGAAAATTCATTTACCTGGAACGCCATGTCAAAAGGTTTTGAACTGCAATTGCCTTTGATTGCCCGTTTAAGGGATGAGAAAAAAATAAGTGTGGAGACAATGGCCGCGTCCGGTCAATGGTTCCGCGATCATTATAAAATTACACCAGCCACTGCCGTTACGGTAAACAATGATATCAATGGCAGCAACCGCAAAACAGTATGGTTCAACAGCCGCTTCTACCGCCTTAATTTGTTATGGGAAGACGGTCATCTCCGGTTTCGCGATATTCACTTATTCAATGAAGCGTTTCCTTCTGTTTATACTAAAAACAAAGTAGATTCCAATGAATGCGTTTTTTTCACATTGCCCTTTGTTGACGGATACAGGTGGAGCTCAAAAGAAAAGACCGCAGCCTTATTTTTTAAAACCATTGCGAATGGAAAAGAAATATTGCTGGAAGGTGGCGACCCTGTGATCAGCGATGCCGTTGCGGGCAAACTGCATATTTCGTGGCCATTGAAATCCTTTAAGGGAACACTTATAATGGACGTTGATGAAAAGCAAATAAAAATGACCGTAACAGGTGAAAAATCTGCCAACTGGCTGCTTGATCTTACCGCTGCTTCCACTACCGTGTTGCCCTTTAACCATATCTCAGCATCCAGCGCTGATTGCCGGTTTGAGGGCATGGATTATTCAGTAAAGGCCTCTGCGGGTTCATTTTCACAGCCCGATAAGGACGATGTGCTGAGGATTACCCCAAAATTGAATACCATAGTACTGAATTTATCGGGCGACAGCCAGGTTAAAACGATTAAAAAATAATATTTTCAATTCATCCACCCCGCAAAAAAGAACCCTATTTTATATCTTTGCCGCCAACTGGCTACCAGGAGATTTATATTTACAGCATGTATGATATTTGTTGCGTAGGGCATATCACTTTAGACAAAGTAATTACTCCAAACTCTGTGAAGCATATGCCCGGGGGTACTTCTTATTATTTTTCGAACGCTGTGCGCAATATGCCCCTCAATTACCTGCTGGTGACTTCTTTGGGCAGTACCGAATTGCATACCGTTGATGATCTGCGTGCACTGGGCATCCATATCAATGCGTTTACAAGCGCCTGGTCGGTTTACTTTGAAAATATCTATGGCGCTAACCTCAACCATCGCACGCAACGGGTCTTACACAAGGCAGACCCATTTACTGCTGATCAATTAAAAAATATACAGGCAACCATCTTTCACCTGGGCCCGCTGCTTGCAGATGATATGTCTGCATCATTTATAAAAGACTTGTCTGCAAGGGGCAGTGTATCACTGGATGTACAGGGTTTTCTGCGTACGGTAGAAAACAAAAATGTAGTACTGGCAGACTGGCCCGAAAAAAGGGAAATGCTGAAATACATTGACATCATAAAAGCCAATGACCAGGAAATGGAAGTGGTTACCGGTCTGACTGATATCAGGGAAGGTGCATTTCTTTTGGCCGAATGGGGCGTTAAAGAAGTCATTATTACACTGGGCGATAAGGGCTCCGTTATTTACACAGACGGCATGTTTTATGATATCCCTGTTTTTGTGCCCGGTAACGTATCGGATACCACCGGCTGCGGTGACACTTATATGGCAGGCTATCTATCGCAACGCATAGCAGGCAAAAATCCACAACAGGCGGGCGAATTTGCATCTGCAATGGCGGCACTTAAAATAGAAAGCTACGGACCTTTTACCGGCACACCGGAAGACGTTTATCGTTTTATGTCGAGCCCAAAAAATAGCGACATACCAGCCTTATATTAAAATACAACACACATCATCAGCCCGCAAACAATTGTTTTTAATTGACCTTTAGGCCAGGGTATTGCAACTCCGTCTTCGCAACTGGCTTTAGCCGATTTGGTTTGGCTAAAGCCTACCGTGGTGATATTATTCTTGCCCCCGCCTAAAGGCAGGGGTTATAAAAAATACCCTGCGCCTTTAGGCCAGGGTATTGCAACTTCGTCTTCGCAACGGGCTTTAGCCAAATTTGGTTTGGCTAAAGCAAGTTGTAATGAAAGTATCCTTAGTCCCCGTCGAAAGTCAGAGGTTATAAAAAAAATAACCCTGCGCCTTTAGGCCAGGGTATCGCAACTTCGTCTTCTCAACTGGCTTTAGCCGAAATTAGTTTGACTAAAGCCGTTATGGTGATGGTATTATTAGTTCCCGTCTAAAGTCAGAGGTTATAAAAAAATAACCCTGCGCCTTTAGGCCAGGGTTATCACAACTTCGTCTTCTCAACTAGCTTTAGCCGAAATTAGTTTGACTAAAGCCGTTATGGTGATGGTATTCTTAGTTCCCGTCTAAAGTCAGAGGTTATAAAAAAAATAACCCTGCGCCTTTAGGCCTGGGTATCGCAACTTCGTCTTCTCAACTGGCTTTAACCGAATTTGGTTTGGCTAAAGCCCGTTATGGTGATGGTATTCTTAGTTCCCGTCGAAAGTCAGAGGTCATAAAAAATAACCCTGCGCCTTTAGGCCTGGGTATCGCAACTTCGTCTTCTCAACTGGCTTTAGCCGAATTTGGTTTGGCTAAAGCCCAGCGTAGTGACGGCATTCTTAGTCCCCCGCCTAAAAGCAGGGGTTATAAAAACCGCCATCCGCATAGTCTTTGCAAATACCCTGAAGATAGTCACTATTTTATTCGCAAATACGCCATGTGCCAGAGACCGCTTCCGCTCTGGTCGTCTTGCATGTTGCCGGGCTCCTTTCCCGAGAGACAGCAGGAAAATCAACAGGCATTATTTCACAGGTATTAATCGTACACAATAACCACCACCTTGTGCAAGAGACGGTTGTAAAATTGTCTTATTGTCAACCAGCTGCCTGCTGATAACAGTTCGTTTGGGATTTACATCCGCGTCTGGCGCATCGGCATATATTTCTGCCGTATATTTTCCCGGTTGTAAAAAAGATAATGGAATGGATAATTTTCTTTCATGCCAGTTGGTAATACTTCCCAGCCACCAATCTTTTCCACTGCGGCGCGCAATGGTAATGAACTCGCCCGGTATATCATTTAGTACTTTCAATTCGTCCCAGGTAGCGGGGCATTTTTTTATAAACTCAAATTCAGGCTGTGCCTCATAAGCAGCCGGATAGTCAGATACCATTCCAAACTGCATCTGGTAAATTACATACAATGCGGTATGATGCGCCCTGGTACCCATGACCATCGGCGCATTGCTGCGTGCTACAAAATTCTCTCTTGTTACATTGTTAAACCCGCCGGGTGTAAAATCCATGGGCCCGGTTAGCATGCGGGTAAAAGCCAGCATTACATGGTTATCGGGATTATCTCTTGTCCCTCCCTTTGATTGCTCCATCCCCAGCACAGCCTCATAATTCATAACATTGGGATAAGTTCTTTCCAGTCCAAAAGGTTTGGTACTGCCATGAAAGTCTACCATCAGGTGATGCCGCGCGGCGCTGGCGGCTGTCCGGTAATAAAAATCAATGCCTGCCTGGTCATCCCTTTCTACAAAATCAATTTTTACACCTGCCACACCCCATTTTTCGTAGAGGGCAAAAGCTTCTTCCATTTGTTTATCTACGGCCCTTGCGTACAACCATATCCATACTTTTACATTTTTTGTACTGGCATAATCAACCAATGCAGGAATATCTACTTTCCCATTCATTTTGGTAATATCACTTTCACTCCAGCCTGCATCTACCAGCATGTATTCCAATCCCGACCGGGCAGCAAAATCTATATAGTATTTCATATTGGCAGTTGTAAATGCCGGTTTGCTATCGGGTCCCAGGCTGCCACTCCACCAATCCCATGATGCCTTACCTGCTTTTATCCAATTGGTATTGCTAAGCGCAGTTGCAGGACTGATATTCATCATGGCATTGGATTCAATTATTCTTCCGGGTTCATTACCCACCATAATAACCCTCCATGCAGAATGGAATGCGCCTTTGCCTGTTACTGCCATACCCGAACTGTCTATACGCGGAGATAAGCGCGACTCCATTGTATGTCCGGCCCAGCCCCCGGCCGGGTTGGTAAGATACATGGATGAATAACCCTGCAGATCGGCTTCTGCAATAGCCAGCCATCCCACCCCCGGCACTTCCGCCAGCATGGGCAGGCCAATTAACACGGAACTTTTTACACCTCCCTGGTTGGAAAATGCACTCACCGGCAATTTCAGGTATTCACTTTCATACATAGACCGGTAATGTGGCAATACCTGTGCGTAGGTAGTAGCGTCTGTACTAAAATGAAATTCGGTGTATTCATTTTTTAGCTGAAAGCTGTCCTTTGTTGTTTCCTGCTCCGGAACAATATACCTGAATGCAATGGCGTCGTTGTATGCCCTTGCTTCAATCATTAATTTTCTTTTAGGCAGGGCTGTTTCTTCCAGCTCCAGTTGCAGGGCATTGTACTGGTTACGCACCTCACTTGTTTTGCCCACCAGCAAATGATAGGTGTCGTCTGCAGAAGAATAGCTGGTATTTACAATCTGAACGGAGTCGCCCAAAGCCGCATATCCTTTTATATCCAGTCGCAGCGCCGACGGCAGCAACAGCCATTTACCGTTGAACGAGATGCTGTAATACAATCCCTGTGTTTTACCGGCTTTCGTATCATCGCTGCCCACCTGGAAGCGTATGAGTAATTTTTTGTCGGGCGATAGTACATCTTTTGGATTTTGCTGACAAACACCGGCAAGGGTTAAATGCAGCGCCAACGGCAAAAAAAATAAACGGACGAATGATTGTAGCATATTGGTAATCGTTAGAGAATGGTCATTTTTTTTAACAAAATAAATATAAGCTGCCATTTCAATAAAATGGCTGTACCGGCGCAGGTTTCAGATTATTTGGCCCCCAACAAATGTAAAGGATAAACAGGCAGTTTTGCCGGACCATTGTTTAATGATGGCCTGCGCCGCTAAAAATGCAATTATTTTTTTAGTCCAAACGCAGCCATTATTTTGTAATACACCTCCGTATTTTCATATACGCCACTGAATAGCTGTGCACCAGGACCATAGGCAAATACCGGCACAGGCGTGGCGGTATGATCTTCTGTGGAGAATTGCCCGCTTACATATCCTTTTGAATAAT
>Ga0207641_10000080_pt1 | contig 140437 bp, 148 predicted proteins | sample KBSSwiS62_FD_184306 | JGI IMG/M metagenome (GOLD analysis project Ga0207641, IMG submission 184306) | Switchgrass rhizosphere microbial communities from Kellogg Biological Station, Michigan, USA - KBS Switchgrass S6-2 (SPAdes) (version 2) | ecosystem: Host-associated > Plants > Roots >... | reverse complement strand
GACCATGAAGCGCATGCCGCGCTCCACCACCATCCCCGCGAGGATGGCGAACTGGTCGTGTGCGCGGGCAAGGTCCGGCTCGCGGCTGATCGCGTTGACCCGCATTGCGCCGAGCCCGGCCATCATGGTCTGGTACCAGTTCACCCAGGATCGCACCGGCAGTCATCCCCAACAGCAGCTCGCCAGCTTCACCGGGTTCCTGCAGGCCGACGGCTATGCCGGCTACGACAAGCTCTACACCACCAACCGCGTCACCGAGGTCGCCTGCTGGGCACATTTCCGGCGCAAGATCTTTGATATCCACGCGACCAAGCCGACGTCGCTCACCACCGACCTGCTGGCGCGCATTGCCAGCCTCTATCGGATCGAGGACGAGATCCGTGGCCACTCGCCAGACGTTCGACGACGAGGCCGGAAGGAGCGAACCGCGCCCTTGATCGAGGCGTTGCGCACCGCACTCGACCACGCCTTGCGACGCCTCTCGCCCAAGTCCGAGATGGCCAAGGCGATTGCCTATGGCCGCAAGCGCTGGACCGCGCTCACGCGGTTCCTCGACGACGGCCGGCTGGAGATCGACAACAACATCGCCGAACGCGCGATCCGCAGCATCGCGATCGGCCGCAAGAACTGGCTGTTCGCCGGATCGAAGGTGGGCGGAGAGCGCGCCGCTGCGATCTACACCGTCATCGAGACCTGCAAACTCAACGGTGTCGAGCCGCAGGCTTACATCGCCGACGTCATCGCCAAAATCGCCGGCGACTGGCCCGCCTCCCGCTGGGACGAGCTCATGCCGTGGAACTGGCGCCCAGACTTCCAGACGATCGCCGAAGCCGCATAGGCAATGTCGCAATTCGCCCAATTGCGGACTGTCGCTACATGGGGCAATCTAAGAAAATGATCGCTACAGACCTAAAGACAGACTTGAAGAAAGCGACTCTTCCTGTTTTGTTGCTGGCTGCTTTGGGATGGTATTCCGCTACACGCGCCCACATCCCTGCGGCTTCAACGGTAGACGGTGTCTACTCAAATCCTTGCTGCGGTAAATTCGTGTTGCGTAACGGCGTTGTGGAGATTGGCTCGTCGCGCGTGCCATTTTATCTGGCGAGTATGAAGTTCGGTCTTACGGCTTATCCGACCCAAGAGATATTGGTTCGAAGTGGCCGGGTGGAAGCAACCCCAGACGCAGATCCCGGCCCTCTATCCTTCAGTGAGAATGGAACGGTCGTGACTGTCTGCGGCGATAGGCTATGCAATCAGGTATACGCGTTCAAGCGCGGCGCGAGCCTCGAACACCTCTCGGACGGCAGCTAACCACCAATTATCACCGTTCCGCGGTCTTCAGACCACGCTTACCGTATTACAGCGTGGTCACAGATGATCCGGACGGCCCTCCGCCGGGCATGGTGCTCATGGGCGCCCTGGTCGTCGCAGCAGTCACAACCCCTGTCACATTGATCGTGAGCGAATTAGCTATGCGTTTCGCGCGCCGATGAGCCCTTCTAAACATGCTATCCCTTGCGCGGCACATGTCGTGAAGTAACATCGACCGATTGGGGGTGGGCCATGGTCCGCAGTGCTTTTTTGAAGATATGGCAGGGTCCATTTTACATGGGACCTTTACAGCGCCCTGTGTCTGTAGGGGATGCGCTACTGAAGCTGTTTGAAGTTGTCTGGAAAGGCTTTGTCGCCGTCATCATTGCAATCATAGGAGCGGCGCTCTCCATTGCCGCTTATCTCAATTTCCTGCAGCCAAAACCGCTCGACAAGCAGATCCAGACACTTGCGCGAGTGGACAGAAAGCTTTGCTCAGATCCGAAATTTCCCCTTCTGGTTCGATTCACAAACAACTCTGCCAAAACCATTGGACTGATAGATTTCCAGGTCGAGGCACGGCGCTGGGGCACCACGACGGATCTGAACAATGATTACGTGGGACTGAAGTCGGACACAATCATTCCCGCCCATGAACAACTAGCGTGGTGTTACGCTTTGCCCGAAAATGTCGCGGGATATGATCCCAAGGATCTAGGCTTCACTGCAAAGATAAATTACGTCAATGAATATGACGGCGAGATGCCTCCCGTCATACACGTCACCGTCCCCTCGAATTGAAGGCGGTAGCGGGCTTTAGCCCGAGCGCTTATTCGTCCGTCGCGTCACTCAACTCCTGCTGGGCGCTTTCGACTTCCGAGCCCGCCTCCTGCGCATCAGGTACGACCTCGCGCCAGTTTTCACCATCGAAACGGCCAAGCTGCTCCTGCAGTCCGCTGCTGGCAGTTTCCAGTTCGCTGGCCTTGTCCTTGATGTCGCTTAACTGCGATTGAAGTTGCTCGACCTGGTCCTTCAGGTCTTGGTTCTCCGCCTCCAACTGCTGGACGCGTGAGGGTCCACACCCGGCAAGCAGGACGCAAACCACTAATGGCAAAGCCCGCATATCTTATTCCCCATCTTGTGTTGTTTATGGGGCGACCATGAGGCCAATTATCGTGCCCAGCCGGGAACGGCAATGGATCGCTCACCGGTTGTGCGAGCCCGAGGATTCCCTTCGCTTAGGCGAGAGGGCAACTTGCCCAGCTGGCCTCGTATCGGCAGGCGTCCTTTCACAATGAGATGAGAGCTTTTTCAGAGACTCGTTGACTGCAGCTATCATTGACGAGATAATTCGAATTGGGGTCGCGCCACACCATGACTTATCACTTTTGGGGGCGCAGTAATGGGCAATGGCATTCTGAAATTGGTTGCGCTCGCGATTGTGAGTTGCGCTTGGCAAGCTGGGGCTAGTGCCGCCCCGGCGCCGAAATCTTGCACTGCCAAATACGAGGGAGATCTGGTGCTGGCCGTCGATGCTAACGGTCGTACAATGACACTTCAAAAGCCTTATGATTATGTCGACGGACGTTGCGAGAAGTGGCTAGTGCCAGCAAAGGCGACGGTAGACGGGGCATCAATTCCTCAGTTTCTTTGGTCGATAATCGGGGGGCCGTTCGAAGGACCGTATCGAAATGCATCGGTAATTCACGACTGGTATTGCGCAGTTCGGACAATGCCTTGGCAGCAGGTCCATCAGATGTTCTACGAGGCGATGCTTACGTCGGGCGTCCCTCCCAAGCTCGCGAAGCTCATGTACTTCGGGGTGTATTATGGCGGTCCTCGTTGGGATGAACTAACGATCCGTAATTCCAAGCTTTTAGCAGGGGTCGTGGGGGCAACAATAAGCCCCTTTTCCAACCGACCCGCGAAGACTCAAACGGATGAAAAGGTGATTGCAAACGCAGCCGCAGCAACGATCGGCCGAGATGATCCCAGCGTTGAAGAGTTGGCTTCCCTTGCCGATGGATTGCGTGAAGGAAGATTGAGCGCGCAAACGTTCTTCACCCCCGACGCCACATCCACTGTTGGTTTCGCCCTGGCAAACGATCCCGACAGGATTATTTCCAAGACGCCCATGCAAACCGTGTCAGCGGGGACTTTCTACAAGAATCAACAGCAGGTCGCGACAGCCGGCCCCGCTCGGAAGACATTTACCCCCTCGGATTACACTATGGTACTAGTTCCTGGCGAGAGCACGTCCGCTGCTGCTGTGGCGGCCATGGAAAACAAGACCGGCTATAAACCGTCGGTGGAAATGCACGCAGGTCCATTCTAGGATCACTCGCGACCCGTTCTGAACAGATTAGATCGGCTCAACCGCAAGCCCGCGTTCGTTTATCGCTCTCCGCGATCTCGCTGGCCTGAGCCCGTACCCTCGCAGCACCTTCCAGATCGCCGATTCGCTCAGCTTCTTCCGCCATCATCTCAGCGATCCGGATGCGGGCGGCTTTCGCCTTGCCGTGCTCTTTGGCCAGCAGCTTGAACCTGGGATCGTCGCGCACGAACTCGACAGCCTCGGACAGCCAATATCTACGCACGTTCGCTCTCCCTGATCGCCTTCAGCAACCGCGATACGGATTTACGGAGGGCCACAGCCTCCTTGGTCTCGCCGCCATGCTTATAAGCGCCGTTGCGCTCACCGTTTGGCGCTCCCGACCCTTTTCCGCCGTGAAGACGGCACCGGCGCTTGCCCTTCAGCGCCGCCAATTGGCACAACGATCCCGCGCGGGTCCGGGCCAAGCAACGCGGAGCATCGGCCATTTTCGACAGGCCGGCCATCCATGGCATCATAGGGTTGGCTGTCATTTATGGAGGCTCCCCCCTCTACGTGAACATGCTGGTGATGATGGATGTGTTTCTCGTGCGTGACGGTGATTGCCTGCGTTGAGGTGCGGCGCTTGCCCTTGATCGCCATCATGGCCTCCGCCTGGGCAGCAGACGTGCGCGCCAGCTTGGCATACGCCGAGATCATCCGGGTGTCGTAGGGATAATCCGAAACGCGTTTAGCGATCTTCATGGTGAGCATGTGCGTGGCCGCGATCTGCGCTGCCAATGCCGCCTGCGCCTCGTTCTTGGGACGATAGGCCGCGACGATCGACATCATTGCCGTCAGTTCGACATCATCGGGGTACCAGCGCTGATGCTGCTCGCTCCAGTTCCCGCTAGAGCACAGGGCCAAAAGCTGGTTGACGAACACGGTTGCGATATTCCCATGGCGTGTCCCGAAGGCATCGAGGATCAGGAATTTCCACGCCTGGTCTTTGTCATCGAAGGGCCATTCCCAAACCGCCTCCCCATCGTCTCCTATTCGCATGTCCATAAATGGGGCGTGCGCCCGACGCATGGTGCGGGAACGTGCCTTTTCGATCGACGGCGCGATGGTTTCCGGTGCGGGAATCTTCAGCTCCTCTTCAAGGCCCTTCACGTTCTCCTCGTCAGGCATCGTTCTTACCCTCGATAACCGTCCAGTATTTCGGGGCCTGCTTAAGCTTCTGGCCATGGGGTCCATGCCACTCGCCATCCTTGAACAGACCAGCGCGCTGCCAGGTCTCGCCATCGGTTATGAAGCCAATGGTGCCTTCCGGCGCGGGAGTTTCAACAGGATAGCGAACGAAGACCCATCCCTTGAGCAACGGCACGGTGAACCTCATTCCGCCGGCAGGCAGGGCGGATGGCGTCATCATTGGATCAAGCGGCATACTCACAACTCCCACAGGAATTGAGAAAGAGAAGGACGCGGCCGACGATTGAACACGATCCGGCGCTCGCCGTCCTGAAGGTAGAATGCCGTGGCATCGACGGCGCGGATCGGGCGACCGTCGAGCATAACGGCGAGCGAGTCATTCCATTGGTCAGGATCGGCAGACGGCTCGTATCCAAACAGGTGTAGCGGATCCCAACCCAGACCGATCGCTTGGGCTGCCCAATTAGTACCGATCTGCAACCCATCGCGGACGATCTCGGCCCAAAGTTCGCGGCGCTGGATACGCGGGCACCGCATGGTACGGAGTTTTTCCAGGCCAGCGATGAGATCATGCGTCAGCCCATCCACACCATTAGTTTGACGGGTAACAGCGGTAACAGCGGTAACACGGCGGAGTTCTGCGGGTTTCGCTGTTACCCGATTGGTGCCGCCTGCGGTAACAAGGGTAACAATCCCACTCTCTGTTACCGGCGTTACCGGAGCGCCACCAGCATGGGTAACAGGATTAGCGGCGGAATTCTGCGGTGTTACCGAAGTTACCCGTGTTACCCGCCAATCGGGTAGGTCATCGAGCCAATCTAGCGATGGTTCAGGCATCCTGATCTCCGAAGATCGAGGCGTTGACGACATAGCAGCGCACGACGTTGAGGCCGGGAAGCCGGGTCGGGATGGTTGGCTTGTTTTCCTTATCCGTCAGGAGCGCACCCCGATCGGCCAGGACGCGGGCAACGCGCTTGGAGTCCATCCCGGCGCACACCTCGTTTTTCCAGACTTCAGGTAAGATCAGGTGCTCGCGGTCACCGTTTACATTGCGCCAGAAGCCGGCGCGATTGATGATGCGGAGATCAACGGTATCGATGTCGCGGTCGATCGGCTCGAACCGCGATGCCCCATGAGCCTCAAGGAACGAACGCACCTTAGCGACGGCTTCGCGATCCTCAGCGGCACCGGCCCCGCCGCGACCCTCAACCCAGCGCGTGAACAATATCGATGCGGCCTTGCTCGCTTCGCCCGCATCCCATGGGAGCACGCCACAGCGCGCAGCCAGTTCACCAGCGGTGGCGATGAGGCCAAACCGGCGACATGCCCGCGCAACCTGCCCATCGGCACCGTGCGGCAGATAGGCAGATACGAAACCGTCTATGCCCTTGTTCAAGGCATTCGCAATGTTGTCTCGACGATGGCAGACCTTCTCTACAAAGGCGGGGCCGGCCGTGCCGTAACACAGCGCAGCGCCTTCCTTGATCGTGCGCGCCAATGCCTCGGCAGAGGGGAGGCCATGCAATGCTTCGAATAAGCCGAGCCCGGCACCGGCATCAGCTTCGATGTCGAGAATGCGGACCTCTTGCCCGGCAGCGGAACGACGGCCGCGACCGTCACGGCTCGCCAGATCGGCTAGACCGATTTCACCCGACGACAGGAACATGATGCGCCAATGGGCGGGCGACTTGAGCGACCCAGACCGATTAGCCCGCGCCTTTCCCATGCCGTTCGCCAGCATGTAGGCGACCGATCCAGCCTCCTTGGGATCGAGCTGCCCCAGTTCATCCAGGCACAGGAGGGTTTCGTTGTGCTGGACTGCGACGCCTTCAAGCCCGTTCGACGTAGCGCGCCATTGGCGGACAAAGCCATGTGGACCCCACACGCTGGCAGCGGCGAATAGTGCCGTTGATTTGCCGATGGAGGATGGCCCGCGAAGATTGAGTCCACCGCCTTCCGCATTGATGAGATCCAGCAGCGGGCCGACAAACGCGGCGGACAGCGCGACGGCGATCCGGCTATTGCCGACGCCGTACTTGCCGACATTATCCTGCCAGTCCCTGAGATCGCCGGCTGATCGGTACGCATGGTCGAAGGCTGCGGGGCCTTGGTATATCACGTAACGGCCAGCATATTCCCCGATTGTGCGATCGGGCAGGGCAAATGCCCCCTCGGTCCAGCCTACGCGTTCAACAGCGCGTGCACGGGTTTTAGTTTTCACTCCCGCGAAGAAATCGAGGAGCTTGGCCTTCGCCTTCGCGCTTGTTCCGAGGTTGCAGCCGCGATCGAGCAGCGTGGCCCTGATCTCGCCACCATCGCCCGCCAGCAATGACATCGGCATGGCCCAGCGGTGTTCATGCTTGTCGCTGTCGTTCCAGCGCAATAGCAAGCCCCAGGACGCGCTGAGGTCGTCGCGGGTTTGGGCAAGCACATCGATCGCAGCTGAGACGATAACAGGCTCATCATCGCCACCAGCGAACATCAGCAGGCCATTCTTGACACAATACCCGTACGGAAATTTGGCGGACTTCTCGGCTCCCGCGATCGAGGCACGGATGACGTTATCGTCGCCAATATCAGCATAGTCGATTGCTTCTTCAGGCATGATATTTCCCCCTCGGAGGCACGGCTACGCGCCCGCCAACCGCAGCAGCGGCAGCGTGAGCGGCTTCGAGTCCGATGTTTCGTTTGATGGTCGGATGTTCGACCAGATGCGCGTCATCATCGGCGCAGACGATGAGATCGAGATCAGGCCAGCGTTCGGCAATAAGCCTCGCTACCGGCGTAAGGTTCTTCTCCGAAAAGCTGGCAACGACCGCATGGCCAGTGGCGCGACGCACCGCAGCCATCGTTCCCATGCCTTCACCGATGCAAATCACGGCGTCAGGATCGCCGATGATTAGCATCAGCTCTTGCGTGCGGCCGCCTTTTAGGAACAGCTTGCTCTTGTCGGGAAAGATGCGCTGGACGTTCCACAGCTTGCCGCCGATGTCCCGCATGGGCACCAGCAACTTGCTACCCGACTGGCGCAACCCTTCGCCGGGTATGCGCTTGGCGGCGAGGTAAGGGTGACTTGGGTTCACCGTCCCAGCCGCCCTCCATATCCCCTCGGCCTGATCAGCGACCGTGAGATGGCGTTCGTCAGTCTCGCGCTGCTTCGCGGCCTTGGCCTGGGCCATCTTCAGTTTGAAAGCAGCGCGATCGGCACGGGATAGCTTCGGCCGCTCGACATTCGCCCGCCACTTGTCGGAGATCCCCCGCTTGTTGCAGCCGAAGGCGCCGGCGGGGATGCCGTCAAAATGTAGGACTGCCCAGCCATTCTTGCGGCCTTTCCTATCACCCTGCACCTCGAACCGGACAAGCTCGCCAGCAGCGAGCTCATGTGCGATCGACTCCGCCGGGCCGACCCCCGCCGCTTCCATCGCCGCGATAAAGTCGGGAATGACCATATCGCGATCGATGGCGACAGCAGCGGCAGGCGTTGGCCGTGTGGCCTTTGCATATTCGCTGAATGGATTGCTCATGCGTTCACCACGGCCATGTTCATGCCGTTGATCCGGGCTAATTCGGCAAGGAAGGCGTCGCGCGCCCGGATATATGGTGCGATCAGGTGCTTTCGCGTCGGCCCTGGCATGTCTGGCAACCAGCGCACGCCGAGTTGCCGCCCGTCAAAGTGGAATTCGACGCTGTAACCAGAGCCCAGATCGACGGGAGCAGTATGGATCTCTTGCATCATGACACACCGCTTTCCAATGGCGGTAGGCCATGCTTCCTCAAGAGAATATCAAGCCAGTTGGACTGCTTCTCGGTCAATGGATTGGCATCGAACGCAAGCCCGCCAAGAAATTGACCTTCGCGAGCCCGAAGCTGCGCCCCGCTCGTTAGGATTGCCATCGCAGCCGCACGATGATCCGTGAAAGGACTCATGCCGCTTCTCCCGTCTGATCGATGACGGATCGATAGAGATCACCGAACAACAGCGTCAGGCGGCGGGCATAGGTTACTGCTGCTGCCGCGTCGTCGAAGTGGATGAACACATCCTTCTCGCGACGATTGGCGACGGGCGACAACTCCAACCGAAACCGATCACCGTCACGGCGAACAATCAGCGCCTTGGCGGACGACCGGAGGGCAATGACCTTACCCATTGGCCACCACCAATGCGATCCACACAATCGCCTTCTTGCCGTTGGCGTTGCAGCGCCGGTATCCGCTGTCCCGGATATGGCCGAGACGACGAAGCTCGGACGTTCTGGGTTGTATGCTACCCCTGTCGATGTTGAGCAGTTCGGCAAGCTCATTGGTCGTCAGGCCGCGAGCCCCGGCATCCCTGATCTTGTCGCGCACCTTGCGCTGAAGCGGGCCGACATCCTTTGGTGCCGCATCAGCAGACGTGTCGGTGGCGCCGGGTGCGGCGATGTAGGGATAGCTATCAACCATTGGCCACCTCCAGCCGTTTTGCGCCATAACGTTGACGGTCGAGCCACTCAGGATCAGGCAGGGTCTTCTTGTGCTGTGCCAGCCAACGAGAACGGCCGAAATAGATCCACTCAGCGAACCTTTGCAGATCGCGGGCGTCAGCACTGCACAATGCCAGTTGCTCAGCTATCAGAAGCAACGGCGGAACAGATGTTGGCCTATCGCCCGGCAAGGTGATAGTCGGTTGCGATGCACCTGGAGGGCTGCTATCCTCATTTTTGCTGTTGATCGAAAGTTTCTGGGAAACCGGCACCCGCGAAGTGCCGGTTTTTCGCGTTTCAGGGCCGCGTGCGCCCGCTGCTGAGAAGAGCATGGCTGATCACGCCGCCTCCAGCTCGGAAGTGGAGTGAAACCGCTGTTTAGCAGCGAGCCACGCAATATAATCACCCCACCGATACCGAACCAGATGGCCATCTTTGATGAAGGGTTGGGCATCGACGCCAAACAGGCGCTCTTTGTGCAGACGGCTTACCGGAACCTTCCGGACCTGTGCCATCTCTTGCGAAGTAAGAAGATCATCATCGTGCCGCATGTAAGTCTCCGTCGAATGTGACGGACACCCATAGAAAGCATAAGAACTGTCTGAGGAAGCGCGACAGTTCGACGAGACAGTTCGACAGTTCGACAGTTAGTGCGGGCCAGGCTTGCGCCCCCCTTTGCCCTGACCCGACATTAGAATTGTGATGTTACCAACTTTTGGCGGCTTCCCGAACTTTTCTTCATTCCAGCGCTCTACGACGTGGTGACTTCTGACGAGTCCTTTTCGTATGCCCTCATCATCCAGAGAGCGTGCCACGCGGACCTCCTCGGCTTTGCGATCAATAACATCACCTGCGGGCTTCGCCTCGGCAGTCCTTTCGGTTGATCCCGCAGCGGCTCGGCAGAAATCGAGGAAAACTTCCATTACTGCCCTGTCGCCGTCCTCCCAAATTACGATAGGCTGGCCAACCATTTCCGAGCTCTGTCCGACTGCCCCGGAAATCCCGTCGAAAAACGTGGGAGGGTCTGCCCATAGGTCGATGTCTTTCCAATACGATTGCGGAAGCCTTGACCATCGTCCACTCAATGGAGCCTGCACAAAAGCGCTTACCGCCCCCGACGCTAGACCGGCTCCAATCCACATCCAGGCCCCGACGGCCACGTCTACAACACCTCTCAATGTCATCGCCTCACGGATATGGGGTGCGCTGGATAGGGTGGCCCATCTTTGAACCGCCTCAGCTAGCGTTATCGGGTTTCCCGCATATTGCTCCGGTACGTGAAGAAGAACATCGACCAATTTACCCTCCGCAGGCTTGTCACCGCCTAATACGATGGAGCGGCAGGCCGGGCGGAGGCCGACCGTTCGGGAGCTACCCTAGCCGCCCCACCTTATCACGCTGCTTTTTCAGGCGGCGCAATCACGTTCGAACCCTTCTCCGCACCGGCCACCAACCGGGCGAGAAAATCGGCCCACGCCTGCAAGGCGCGCCGCTTCTCATCAGTGTAGGCGTGCAGATTATAGACACCCCTGATACCGGCCGTTTCGCCCGACTTGTGATTGATGACTTTCTCCGTCACCTCGATCGGAATGCCGAGAGCCTGCATCTGTGTCGTGCCGGTGCGCCGAATATCATGCAGCCGCCACGGGGTCAGGAAAACGATTTCCGGCTGCTCGCCCAACGCCTCGGCCCGCTCATCAGCCATCTTCTGAAGGATGGGCAGCATCAGCCGATCGATGCGAAGCTTGAGCTTGCTGAAGCCGGAAATGGGTGTCGTTCCGGTAGTGGTGAACACATGGCCTTTGCGTTTCCACCCGGTGCCGCCAGCAAGGTCATTCAGCACATCAACGGCCATCGGCGTAAGCGGGACAAAATGATCCTCGCCATTCTTGGTCCGCTCTCCGTCCTGCCGCCACGTGGCGTGCATCTCGGACAATTCCGACCACGGCAGCTCGGCAACTTCCGATCGCCGTTGCAACGTCAGCATCAAGAGCCGGATGAACTGCCCGAAGGGTCGATCAAGCTGAAATGTTACCTGCCATAGCGCCACCAGTTCATCCGGCGTCAGCACGCGCTTCCGAGCCTTCACCGCTGGGGGCGCCGCACATATCGGCGAGGTGTGTAGATCCCCACGTTCCAGGGCCCAGGCGAACATCTTACGCAGGACGGCATGGGTATTGCGGGCGAGGGCGGGGCGGTCCCGGAGTTTGTCGATCAGCGCGGTAACTTCATGCTTCCTGATCTCTGGGAGCGGGCGCCCCTTCAGCGCCGGGACGGCATGAAGCTCAAGCTGGCGCTTCGCCTCCGCCCAACTGTCTCCCCATTCCAGCTTCAGATAATTGTCGCCGAACGCCTCGACATATTTGGAGAATTCCAAGTCTACAGCCGCGCGCCTGCGCTCCTTCGCCACCACCGAAGGATCATCTCCCATCTTGACGCTGATCAGGATGTCCTCTGCGCGGGCGCGAGCCTTCTCGCACGTCCACGGCGAGCCGTGAATGCCGATCGTGATTCGCTTGGCCGGGCGACCTGGCAATCGGTACTGCACCACGTACGAGCGAACGCCCTTCGGCGTCACCCGCAGCCCGAACCCGCGCAGCTCCGTATCCCAGAAATAGGCATCGCCTTTCGCTGGCACCGGAGCCGCATCGACATTGCGCTTCGTGATCTTCAAGACGGCCACTCACGGCTCCACGTAATCGGCACGTAATCACTACAGCCGAAAATGGTCGCAATCAATGGAAACTAAACGCAAGAACATGTGAGGAACACTGGCGGATTTGAGAGCCTGTCTGAAACCGTCCGAAACTGGCTGAAAAGGCGAGCATCAGACTACGAATCTGAGGGTCGGACGTTCGAATCGTTCCGGGCGCGCCAATTTCTTTAAATCAGCAAATCGAGCCTGACCTCGATCCCCCAATCAGCGGCGGTGCTCCGCAACGCTGTCGAAAACACGTCGGACAACGCCGTGGAAAATCTTAGCGATTCCAACGGCGTTACGCAGAAGGCGCTGGAAGGGGCGGGTTCCCGCTAGTGCGGATCAGGGGCCTTCGTGCAGCGGATCGGTGCCCGGCTCCGCCGCCTCGCGTTCGCGTTCCTCGTTGAGTCCCTTCTCACTGCCGGGTTGGCCCTGTCCGCCTTCCTGGCCTGATTTCCCGAAATTGAACGCGCTGGCTTGGTCCGACGACGCGCCGCTGCCGCCCCTGGACGAACTGCTGCTTTCGGGACGTTGCTGGTCCTGCGACAATGTCTGCTGGCCGCCGCCGATCTGGATGCGCCGGCTGCGATCCTGCTGCGCCTCACGCGGGATAGTGACGGTCAGCACCCCGTCGCGGAAATTCGCCTGAACCTGATCGGGATTCGGGGTGAATGGCAATTGGATCGAACGCTGGAACGTACCATAGCTGCGTTCTGAAATATGGGCGTTCTTGTCCTCGCGCTGGTTGCGCTTTTCGCCGCTGATGGTGAGGGTGTCGCCTTCAATCCGGAGGTCGAGGTCGTTCTGCGAGACGCCTGGAAGCTCGGCGGTGACTTCCAGCGCGTTGCCGGCTTCATGAATGTCGAGGCGCGGCATGCTCCCGCCGCGTCCGCCCTGTCCGTCGCCGAAGGACCGGAAGGTGTCGTCAAACAGCCGGTTCACCTCGCGGTGAAGATCGAGGAACGGGTCGCGGCCGATCAGCCCGCGGCCACCAGTAAATGGAGCGAGAAATCGAGATGCCATGACATGTCTCCTAAGATGCCAATTGTTGGAGGAAGCCGGGTCAGACGGCTCCGGTATCAAAACTAACAGCCTCCCGCCCCCGTTCCGGCAGCTTGTGCGTGAATAAGCACATTTTCCTGCAAGTGGGTCAAATCACTCGGAGCAGCGCTCGTTCTTCTTGATGTCCATGATGACGCCGTCGCGCTTGTAGACGTCGTCGAAATAGCGAACGCCGCCCAGGCCGTCGGGCTCGGCGGTGAAATAGGTGATGTAGACCGGGATCGGCTTCGCCAGCGGCACGGTCACCGTATCTCCTTTGGCCACGGTTGCGTCGACCCGCGCGCGATCCCATTGCGGCGAAGCCGACAGCAACGTCGCCGCCAATCCGAGCGCATCGCCCACGCGCACGCAGCCATGGCTGAAGGTGCGGCGGTCGCGCGCGAACAGGCTCTGGCTCGGCGTATCGTGCAGATAGACATTATAGCTGTTCGGCATCACCAGCTTCATGCGCCCGAGGGCATTGGTGGGGCCAGGGCGCTGCCGGTAGCGCCCGTCCTGCATCACATAGCCCTTGGTAGCCGCATCATCGGGATGTTTGCGCATCAGCGCGCCGATGCTTTCCTCGACGATGCTTGCCGGAATTTCCCACCAGGGATTGAAGATCACGCCGGTCACGGTCGCGGCGAAAACCGGGGTTGGCGATCCGATCTTGCCGACAATGATTTCCCAGCGGCCGGCTTGCCTTCCATTCTCCCAGAGCGTGGCTTCGAAGGAGGCGGTGTTGACGATCAGATAGCGCTCGCCAAGCTGGCGCGGCATCCAGCGCCAGCGATCGAGATTGGCCGCCAATATGCTGCGGCGGGCTGGATCCTTTTCGGCGGCATAGGCCCTGCGCAACGAATAATAATAAGGGTGCGAGGGGCGTGTCGTTCCGAACAACAGATCGAGCCGATCTTCTGCCAGCGCTGTCTCCACAGCCTTTGCAGGATCGAGCGCGGACAGGCCGTTTCCGATATTCCAGCCGGGCGGCGGCGCGGAATAGCAGCAGCCGATGCGATGCGCCTTGACGAGATGGACAGCGGCCTCGGTGGCGGCGGCATCAAGCTTCGCCGTATCCGCCTGCCGCATTACATCGCGGACCGTGCTCGCGCGGGCGGCGGCGGGCGTCAGTCCGTCATCGGCCGCAGCGTCGAGCCATTCGAGCAGGCGCTGCACCTGGCGCGGTTGCCAATGTGGCGGCTCGGCCTGAACAGCGGCCGAAAAAGTGCCAAAAAGAAAGAGGATAAGCAGCCTGATCATGAGCTGCATCTTTGCCAATCGGTCGTTGCGGACAATGCGGGTTACTACTGAGGCAGAATCATGCTATTGGGCGCCCAGAGACGGGAACAATTTAGTCGCGCATGTTTAGCAGACGTAATGTGATGATCGCCGGCGGCCTTGCGGCGCTCGCCGGCACCCAGGTCAAGGCCGCTTCGATCCCAGGACTTCGATCAGCCGGGCCAGCGCCTGCGCTGCTCGAGGCGGCGAAGCGCGCCTATCAGCAGCACGCCGACCGGCTGCAATTCAGGGACGTGATTGGCATTGCCGATTTCTCGGCCGCCTCGCGCACCCCCCGCTTCCATATTCTTGACGTCGCGAGCGGGCGCACGCGTTCGCTGCTGGTTGCGCATGGCCGGGGTTCCGATCCCGAGCATAGCGGGTGGGTGGAGCGCTTCTCCAACCGGCCGGGCTCGGCCGCCTCATCGCGCGGCGCCTATCTCACGGCCGATATCTATCAGGGCAAGCACGGCACGTCGCGGCGGCTCATCGGGCTCGATCCGCAGAACAACAATGCCGAGGCACGTGCTATCGTTGTGCACGCTGCCTGGTATGTAAGCCCCGATATGATCGCGCAGCACGGCAAGCTCGGCCGCAGCGAAGGTTGCTTCGCCTTTTCGGACGCCGATCTCAAATCAGTGCTCGACCAGCTTGGGCCGGGTCGCCTGATCTACGCCGACAAGATTGCCTGATCAGGGCTGATAGAAGTCAGCCGGCACCGGGGTCGGCTTCTTGCAGGATTTGAGGATGCCGCGCTTGCACTCGTCATTCTGGATCCGCCACGCCGCCATCGCATCCGCATAGGCGTTTTGCTGCTTCGCATAGGCGGCTTCGTCGGACATGATCTTCGCGCGGCGGGCGGCGACTTCGGCGCGGAAAGCGGCGCGATCCAGTTCATATTGATTTTCGCGGGCCGCGTTGACCGCGTTGGTCGTGGCCGCGGCCGCGGCGACATTGTTGTTGAGCGATTGCGTGACAGGCTGCTCGGCCGCATCAGCCGCGGCGCGCGCGGCGTCCTGCGCCAGCGACGGGGTTGCCGCCAGCAGCATCGGTGCCAGCGTTAGAACCAGCGGAATTCTGCGTTTCATCGTTAACCTCCTCGGTCCGCTCCACCCGTAAACCGACAAGGGGACAGAGCGTTCCTGCGGTGAGCGAACGATCAACTGGCCAGGAGGATCACTTTTCCGGTATGCGCGCCGCTTTCGAGATAGGCGTGCGCCGCCGCGGCATCGGCCAGCGGAAAGGCGCGATCGACCTGCGGCTTGACCTTGCCCGCTGCGATCCACGGCCACACCACGCGTTCGACTTCGGCCGCCAGCCGCGCCTTCTCGTCGGCGTCGCGAGGCCGCAAGGTTGATCCGGTGACGATCGCCTGCTTCTGCATGATCTTGAAGATCGGAAGGGGCGGATCGCCGCCGCCTTGCGCAGCGATGAAGACGATCCGGCCGCGCGGCTTGAGGGCATCGATATCCTTGCCGAAATAGTCGCCGCCGACCATGTCGAGGATCACGTCGGCGCCGCCTTCGGCCTTTACCCCCTCGGCAAAGTCCTGCTCGGCCGTGTTGATGGCGAGGTCGGCACCAAGCGCACGCGCCGCCTCCGCCTTCGCGGCGCTACGCGCGGTTGCGATCACCTTGGCCCCGGCGGCTTTCGCCATCTGGATCGCGGTGACGCCAATGCCCGAGGTGGCGCCATGCACGAGCAGCGTCTCGCCCGCTTTGAGCCCGCCATGTTCGAAGACATTGGCGTAGACCGTGAAGACCGTCTCGGGAAGACTGGCCGCCTGTTCGAAGCCGAGGCCCGGCGGGATCGGCAGCGCGTGGCGGGGATCGCAGACCGCATATTCGGCATAGCCGCCGCCGCCCAGCAGCGCGCACACCTTGTCGCCCCGCTTCCATCGCCCCGCCGCTTTCTCAACCTCGCCCGCAACTTCGAGGCCAAGGATGTCCGGCGCACCCTGCGGCGGCGGATAAAAGCCCAGCCGCTGGACGATATCGGGCCGGTTCACGCCTGCGGCACGGACCCTAATCAGCAACTGGCCCTCGGCGGGCGTTGGGATCGGCACCCGCTCGGGCCGCAATGCCGAGGCTGGGCCCTTACCGCCCTCGATCTTGATCGCCGTCATGTTTGGGGTTTGTGATGCGTTCATGCCGGTCCTCATCGGTTGCGGGGTCTGCACAAAGCGCTTGGCCCGCGCCTGCGATCCCATGCCGGATCGCTGACGCGGGCCTTAAAGCAGCCGGGCTGGACTTTGAAAGCCTGTCCCGTGGCGCCGTGGGTGTCAGTTGGCCGAAGCGGTCGCGTTCGAACCCGACGAGTGGCTCGCCTGCGCCGATCCGCTGACATTGCTGCTGCCACCGACTTGTGCGCCGAGGTTCACGCCCTGCGAATGGCTCGCGCTCCCGCTGGCATTGCCTGACCCGCTGGCCGAGCCGGCCGTCGAACCGGTGGTTCCAGTCGAGTTGGCCGCACTGGTCGCGCCATTGAGCGCACCGTTCACGGCACCACCGAGGCCCGCATTGGTGTTCGCCTGCTTGTGGCTGGCGCTGCCGTTAGCGCTCCCAGAACCATTGGCGCCGCCGCTGGCCGCCCCGGTGGCGGAATTGGCTGCGTCGGTTGCGCCGGTCGCGGAGCTAGCCGCACCGGTGGCGCTATTGAGTGCGCCATTGATAGTGCCACCGAGCCCGGCATTGGCGCTGGCCTGCTTGTGGCTGGCGCTGCCGTTGGCGCTCCCGGACCCATTGGCCGCGCCGCTCGCCGCGCCGGTGGCGGAATTGGCTGCGTCGGTTGCGCCGGTCGCTGAACTGGCCGCGCTGGTGGCGCTGTTCAGTGTGCCGTTGACGGCACCGCCGAGGCCAGCATTGGCGCTCGCCTCCTTATTCTTGGCGCCGCCATGCTTGCTGGCATGGGCCGAGGCGCTGCCGCTGGCGGCAGAATCGACCGAGCCGGTCGCCGAATCCATCGTGTCGCCGAGGCCGCCCGCCGAGCCGCCGAGCGTTCCGCCCAGCGTGCCGTTGAGCGTTCCGCCGAGGCTGCCGGTCAGGCCGCCCAAACCACCAAGCCCGCCTCCGCCGAGCAACTGCGCATTAGCCGGTATCGCCACGAAACCGATCGTCGCGGCCGCTGCAAGGATCATTGCCTTTTTCATTTGAAGTCTCCTCCGTGCAATCAGGGGGACGTTCGCGTCCCTCATTGTTGCGAACGAGAGGGCTTGCCGGTTTAATCCCGATACGGAAAATTTTTTCAGCGCCGCGTGCGGCACGTGCCGCAGACGAGCCCGCGGCCAAAGATTTTGTCGGGTCCGGCCGGGCCGAGATCGACCGCTTCGCGATCGAGCGCGGCGATGCTATGGCCCGGGAGCATCGCCAGTCGCGCGGCGGCGAGCGGCGCCGCAAAGGATGTGCCGCGCAAATCGCTGGTGCCCCCGCCCGGCTTCGCGCCGAGCATGTCAGCGCCCGGCGCGGCGTAATCGAGATGGAGCGCACGGCCCGCTTCGATCAGCGCGCGATTGCGCCCGTCCACGCCAGTCACCGCGATCACCCCGTCATAGGATGCGGGGTAAGCGGGCGGGGCGGCGGGGCCGTCATTGCCGACCGCGGCGACGATTTTCATGCCGCGGTGGCGCGCGGCGGCGATCACCTTGGCCAGCAGCGGATTGGCTGGGCCGACCAGGCTGATCGTCACCACAGGAACGCCGCGTTGCGCCATCCAGCCGAGCGCGCGGGCAATGGCAAACGCGTTGCCGCCGGCGGGATCGCGGCCATAGACATCGGCGACCAGCAACGGCGCGCCAGGCATGACGCCCTTGATGATGCCCTGGCCGGCGATGAGCGAGGCGATCGCGGTGCCATGGGGGCTGCCCGTGGGCGCCTCGCGCGCGAAGCCTTTCTGCTCGATCGCGCCAGTCAGCGCTGGGCTCTGCGCGACGCCGCCATCGATCATGCCGATCCGGGGATTGACAGCAGTTCCGCCCGTTGCCGTGCCCGTCGCTGAGGAGGCGGGAGCCCCGCTTTCGAAATGGAGCGGGTTGGCGCTCCATTCGCCCGGTGCCAGCGCGCGGATCATCTTGAGCGCGCGGGCGAGCGGCATGTGATCGGGAACGGAAAGCCTGACAGTAGGGACGTCGAGACCCTCAATCTGTTCCTGCGCTATCACGCTGAAGCCAGCCTTGCGCGCGGCCCCGATCGCTTCGAGGCTGATGTCGACACCGATCACTTCGCCGCGCACGGCGGGATTACCCTGATCGTCGAATTCGAGGGCGGCGCGGTTGTTGCGCACAAGCCGATCGAGCCGGCTGATCCGTTGGTTCGCGAGACGCTGGACAGTGCCGACGAGCCCTCGGCTGCGATCGGTGACCGCGTCGAGCACCGGAGCGGCGGTATCGTTCACAACGCCCGTGACCGCACCCAGCGGCCTCTCGATCGGCGCGAGCAACTGCGCCTGGCCGTGTGCGGTCAGCAAGAACAGCGCCAAAAGGCTGAACAGCAGCGGGCGTGTGTGTCGCATATCGTTTCGTACTTACAATTTTTTCCGTTAGCTCTGGGATTAAACGCGCGCAGGCAAGCGTTTAATCCATGATCGGACGAGGTATGGCGACTGGACGGTTCGAAGAGGAGATGCTGGCACTGCTGCCGCGCCTGCGGCGTTTTGCCCGCTCGCTCACGCGCGATCAGGCCGATGCCGACGATCTGAGCCAGTTGTCGGTGGAGCGTGCGCTCAAGGCACGCGACCAGTGGCAACCGGGAACGAGGCTGGATGCTTGGATGTACAGGATCATGCGCAATATCTGGATTGACGAGGCCCGCGCCCGGGTGCGGCGTGCGCAAACCTTCGCGCCGGAGGAAGACGGGGTGAATGTGGGCGACGACGGCCATGAAGCGATCGAGCGCAATGTCGCGATGAACGACGTCGATCGCGCCATGGCGAAACTGCCGGACGAGCAGCGCGAGGTGATCGCGCTCGTGCTGGTCGAGGGCCTGGCCTACAGGGAGGCAGCCGAAATTCTGGAGATTCCGATGGGGACGCTGACCTCGCGCCTCGTGCGCGGTCGGCAGGCGCTGGTGCAGATGCTGGAGGCGGCGTGATGATCGAGGACGAACTGCTCATCGCCTATGCTGACGGCGAATGCAGCGTGGCCGATCAACTTAAGGTCGAGCAGGCGTTGCATGATGATCCCGAGCTTCGCGCGCGGCTGGAGCAGCATCGCCGCCTCGCTGCGCGGCTGAACGCCTATTACGCGCCGGCCGCCGAAGCGCCGGTGCCGGACCGGCTGGCAGATTTGTTGCGCAAGCAGCAGGCCGACGTGATCGATTTCGCGGCGGCGCGGGAAAAGCGCAGGCCGCGCGTGCCCGGCTGGAGCCACTGGGGTGCGATCGCCGCGAGCCTTGCGGTTGGCGTGCTGGCAGGCCAGCTTGCGTTCGCGCCGCACGGCGCGGTGGTGGAAAGCCATGAAGGCCGGCTGATCGCGCGCGGCGATCTGGCAAAGGCGCTCGATACCCAGCTCGCCTCGGCGCAGGCGGGCGATGCGCGGGTGCGCATCGGCGTGAGCTTCCAGAATCAGGCGGGCGCATATTGCCGCAGCTTCGATGCCGGAAATCTGGCAGGGATCGGATGCCGGACGGACGGCCAGTGGCAGGTGCCGGTCACCCATTCCGCGAGCGATGCCGCCGCGAATGGCGGCTATCGGCAGGCGACCTCGGGTGACGCGCTGGTGATGCAGGCGGCGACCGCGATGATGAAGGGCGCTCCGTTCGATCCCGAAACGGAACGCCGCGCCCGCGATAAGGGATGGCGATAACCCTGGAGCGGGCTTATTCAGTTTGAGCTAAGGTGCGCTCACGCTACGGGAAACTGTGCGAACTGGACGAACGGCGAATCCTCGTAGCGGCTGGGGCCGCGCGGGTCTGATCTTGGCGATGACCGCGCTGCTTTCGGGCTGCGCGGCCGGTCCGCCCTATCACCCGAAATCGGCGGACGCACTGGGCGTGCCCGAACATTATACCGCTCCCGCTAATGATGCGCAGCCGCAGGAGCTTGCGACCTGGTGGAACGCGCTCGACGATGCCGAACTCAGCTCCCTGGTCGATCGCGCGCTCAAGGCCAATCTCGATATTGCGCAGGCGGTCGCGCGATTGCGGCAGGCCCGAGCTTCGCTGATCGCGGCGCGGGCCGATTTTTTCCCGTCGGTAAGCGGCCAGGCGAGCGCAGGCCGCAACCTCGACAATCGGCTCAAGGACACGAGCAGCTTTTCGGCTGGTGCCAATGCGAGTTGGGCGGTCGACCTGTTCGGCGGCACGCGGCGCTCGGTCGAGGCCTCCCGCGCCGATCTTCAGGCGGCGGGCTATAGCCTCGCCTCGGTGCAGACGGCGGTGATCGCGGAGGTGGCCACTAACTATGTCGATCTGCGCGCGGCGCAAGCGCGGCTCGGCATCGCCCGGGACGTGCTGCTGACCCAGCAGGAAAATTACCAGATTGCCGGGTGGCGCGTGCAGGCCGGCCTGGTTTCCTCGCTTGATGTCGAGCAGGCGCGGACCCAGCTCGCGCAGACGCGGGCGACGATACCCACGCTCGAGCAAGCCGTCGCCGGCGCGCAGAATCGGCTGGCGGTGCTGACCGGCGTCGCGCCCGGAGCCTTGGCCGATGAACTTGGCATGGTTGGCCCGATCCCGGTGGGCCCGGTCGACATCGCGGCCGGCATCCCCGCCGATACGCTGCGCAAGCGCCCCGATGTGCGCGCATCGGAACGGACGCTGGCGGCTGCGACGGCGCGCATCGGCGTCGCGCAGGCGCAGCTTTTTCCTGCGCTCAATCTCAGCGGCAATGTCGGGACGTCGGCGCTCAGCCTCGGCCGTCTTGGCGACGTCGTCACCGGCGGCGTGTTCGCCACGCTGAGCCAGCTCATTTTCGACGGTGGGCGGCGGTTGGCCTCGATCCGCAGCGCGCGGGCTTCGGCGGAAGGCGCGTTCGCGGCCTATCGTCAGACCGTGCTGACCGCACTGGAGGATGTTGAGAATGGGCTGGTCGCGTTGAAATCGGCACGCGATCGCGAGGGGTCGCTCGCTGAAGCGTTCGAGGCCGCCAACAATGCCGCCATCCTCGCCCGCAGCCAATATCGCGCGGGGCTGACCGATTTCCAGACCTTGCTCGACGCCGAACGGCAATTATTGAGCGCGCGTGACGGGCTGGCATCCGCCAAGGCCGATGAGGCCAACGCGATCGTCCAGATCTATCTCGCCCTAGGTGGCGGATGGGACCCGCAGGCGCCGCTTCCCGACGGAAAGAGACCATGAACGATTCGCAAGCCCGAGCCGATCTCGATGCCTTTCTCGGCACGCCGCCGGATTCGCCCTGGCGGCGGCGCACGATCTGGGGCGGCGCCGGGGTGTTGCTGCTCGGCTTGATCCTGCTGCTCACGCGCTGCTTCGACGGCGGCGAGAATGGTTTCATCACGCAGCAGGTACGCAAGGGCGATCTCAACGTCACGGTTTCGGCCACGGGCAATCTTGCGCCGACTAACCAGATCGAGGTGGGCTCCGAAATTTCGGGCACGGTCGCCAAGGTGCTGGTCGATTATAATGATCGGGTGGTGAAGGGGCAGACGCTGGCGATCATCGATACCGAGCTCCTTGACGAAACCATCAATCAATCGCGCGCCACGCTGGCCGCGCGGCAGGCCGATATCAATCAGGCGCGTGCGACGCTGGCAGACGCAGAAGCCCAGCTCAACCGCTTCCAGCAGGTCTACAAGCTTTCCGGTGGCAAGGTGCCGGCCAAGACCGAGATGGAAACCGCAGTCGCCAATCGCGACCGCGCGGCGGCGGCGGTCAAGACCGCCGAAGCCAATGCTGTCGCCGCGCAGGCCGATCTCTCCTCCAATGAAACGCGGCGGGAAAAGGCGGTGATCAAGGCGCCGGTGACGGGCGTGGTACTCGCACGCAAGATCGAGCCGGGCCAGACGGTCGCCGCCTCGTTCAATACGCCGACCCTGTTCATCCTCGCCGAGGATCTGCATTCGATGCAGCTCGAGGTCGCGATCGACGAGGCCGATGTCGGCCAGGTAAAATCAGGGCAGAGCGCGACCTTCACGGTCGACGCCTATCCGGGACAGACCTTCCCGGCGCGCATCCGGCGCGTGAACGTTGGCTCCAACAACCTTTCGACGACGAGTAGTTCCTCATCGTCTTCGGGCGCGGCGGCGGCATCGAGCAGCTCCAACGTCGTCGCCTATGATGCGATCCTCACCGTCGACAACCGCAGCGGCAGGCTGCTGCCCGGCATGACGGCGACCGCCGACATCGCGGTCAATTCGGTGCATGACGCACTGCTCGTGCCCAATGGTGCGTTCCGCTTCACGCCGGGCCAGTCCGGCAAGAGCGGCCAGCAAAATCAGGGGCTGATGAGCGGAATGACAGTTCGTCCGCGCTTTCGCCGTGGCGCCCAGCAGGAGCGCAAGATCGGCGTCGGCAGCAGCCAGACCATCTATGTCGTGGGCAGCAATGGCCAGCCGCAGCCGATCCAGGTCGTCACCGGCGCCAGCGACGGGCGCAACACTGCCGTCCAGTCCAACGATCTGAAGCCGGGCATGGAAGTGATCACTGGCCAGCGCGCGAGCGCGCAGTGAAGGTGATAGAACTCAAATCCTCCCCCGCAGGGGGAGGGGGACCATGCGCAGCATGGTGGAGGAGTATTCCCCTATCGAAAGCGCGATACCCCTCCACCGCACTTCGTCCACGGCTCGCTTTGCGAGCCGGCTCCGCTGCTGCGATGTGCCCCCGGCACATCGCAGCTCGCAGCTACGCCCCCCTCCCCCCTTGGGGGAGGATCTAGTGGGCGACCCCCTTATCTCGCTGCGCGGGATCACAAAGAGCTTTGGAACGGGGCAGGCTGCGTTTCAGGCGCTCAAGGGCGTCGATCTCGATATCATGCCGGGCGGCTTCGTCGCGGTGATGGGTCCGTCGGGTTCGGGCAAATCGACGACGATGAACATTCTCGGCTGTCTCGATGTGCCGACTTCGGGCGTGTTCCTGTTCCACGGGCGGCATATCGAGCAGCTTACGCGCGACCAGCGCTCGCTCTTGCGGCGGCGCTATCTCGGCTTCGTGTTCCAGGGCTTCAACCTGCTCGCGCGCACCACCGCGCTCGAAAACGTCGAGCTGCCGCTGATCTATCGCGGCCTGCCCAAGGAGAAGCGGCAGGAGGCGGCGATGGCGGCGCTCGAAAAAGTCGGGCTCGCGCAATGGGCCGATCATACGCCCGGCGAGCTTTCGGGCGGCCAGCAGCAGCGCGTCGCGATCGCCCGCGCGATCGTGACCGAGCCCGACGTGCTGCTTGCCGATGAGCCGACCGGCAATCTCGATACAGAACGCTCAATCGAGATTATGGAATTGCTGACCGACCTCAACGTGCGCAGCGGGATCACCGTGCTGATGGTGACGCACGAATCCGAAATGGCCGATTTCGCGCGCACGATCATCCATTTCAGGGATGGTCTGGTGGAAGGCGTCGAAACAGGACACAAGCGGGCTGCGGACCGAAAGCCCCACCCCCCGGCCTCCTCCCCTGAAGGGGAGGGGGAGGGCTGATGCTTGGCACCACCCTCATCCTCGCTTTCCGCGAGATTCAGCGGCACCTGCTGCGGTCCTTCCTGACCACGCTCGGCATCGTCATCGGCGTGGCGGCCGTGATCACGATGGTGACGCTCGGCAACGGCGCGACCGCGGCGGTCAAGAAGCAAATCAGTTCGCTGGGATCGAACATTCTCTCGGTGCGGCCCGGCCAGCGCATGGGGCCGGGCAGCGAGGGCGAGGCGCCGCCGCCCTTCAAGAATGAGGATCTCGATGCGATCCGCGATCAGGTTGCCGGCGTGCGCGCGGTGGCGGGGCAGGCGCAGACCACCGTCACCGCCGTGCGCAATGCGCAGAACTGGTCGACGACCGTCAACGGCACGACCAATGATTTTCTCGAAGCGCAGCAATGGATGCTCGCCTCCGGCCGGCGCTTCACGGATGCCGAGGAACAGGCCGGCAAGAGCGTCTGCATCATCGGCAACACGGTGCGCGCCAACCTGTTTCAGGGGGTTGATCCGATCGGGCAGCGCTTGCGCGTCAAGGATGTGTCCTGCACCGTCATCGGATTGCTCGCGACGCGCGGGCAGGGCGGCTTCGGCAATGATCAGGACGATACGATCATCATGCCCTTGAAGATGGTGCAGCGCCGTTTCACGGGCAATCGCGACCTGCGCTCGATTATGGTGGCAGTCGACGATGATTATGACACGACGGTCGTGCAATCCGCGCTCACCAGCTTGCTGCGCGAACGGCGTCACCTGACCGACGATCAGCCCGACAATTTCAGTATCTTCGACACACGCCAGATTTCGGAAGCGATCTCCGGATCGACCAAGATCATGACCGGGCTGCTGGGCGCGGTGGCGGCAGTAAGCCTCGTGGTCGGCGGCATCGGCATCATGAACATCATGCTGGTCTCGGTCACGGAACGGACGCGCGAGATCGGCATCCGGCTTGCCATCGGCGCGCTCGCCAATGAGGTGCTGCTGCAATTCCTGGTCGAGGCGGTGGTACTGTCGAGCCTTGGCGGGATCCTCGGCGTTGTGCTGGCGCTGATCGCGACGGTCAGCCTGGCCCCGGTGATGGGCGTACCGTTCCTGTTCGATCCCTTCATCAACCTCGTCTCATTCGCTTTTTCAGCATTGATCGGGGTCGTGTTCGGCTATTTTCCGGCGCGCCGCGCCGCCGCGCTCAACCCGATCGACGCGTTACGCCACGAATGACGGGACTGGCGCTTCGGCTGGTGGCCGGCGGAGCACGCGATAGGCGAGCACGATGCTGGGGGCGGCCCCGGCCAAGGTGCCGAGCCCGGCGCCAAGCACCAGCCCGGCAAGATCCCAGCGCGCGCCGAACCATGCCCCGGCCACGCCGAAAACAATCATCAGCCAGCTTTGCCAATTGAGCCCGCGTACATCCGCGCTGGTGCCGCAGGCGGTGATGAAGGCGCGCGGCAGGCCGGTGATCACCTTGGCCGAGCCGTTCACGCAGGCGGCAGCGACCAGAAAAAGGGAAAGCTGATATTTCCCCTTGGTGAGAATATCGGTGAGCGGCGGCGAGAGCAGCGTCACCGCCGCGCTGGCGACGACCAGCACCGCCACCACCGCGCCGATCTCGTGCAGGATGACGCGGTTGCGTTCGTCGGCGGTGCGCGCGCGGCGCAGCCGGGGAACGAGCGAGAAGCCGACGCCCGAGCGCAGCATGCGATAAGGAAATAGCGCCACCGACGCCAGCACCGAGAAGCTTGCCAGCGCCTCGACGCCCAGCACTTTGGGTGCAACCAGCCGCTCGAGCTGAAGCACAACGGCGCTGGCGCCAAGGATACTGACAAAGCTTAACGCTTCGCGCAGCGGCACTGGCTGATTGGGCGCGCCCAAGCGCCTTTGGATGCGCAAGGCCTGCAGCCAGCCAGCGCAGGCGCCCACGGCGACGCCGATCATCAGCAGCGTCATTGCGAAGTTCGCGCTGTGGATGCCAAGCAGAAGACACAGGAGCCCGCTGCCGACGACCGTCCAGTTCGCGGCGTTGTTGACCGCAAGCGCCGCCGTCTGATGCCCCTCCCGCCGCAGGATCGCGCTCGCCGAAAAGACCATCGCCACCGCGATCAGGCTCGCGACGATCAGCCCCTGCATCGTCATGTCGAGCTGGTACAGCGCGGCGGTGACCGCCGCGGCAATGAGGCCGACCGCACCGCCCGACAGCGCGATGCGGATGAAGACGCTGCCGTCCAGCAGCGCGTTCCGGCGCAGCGAGGCCTCGTCGAAGCCCAGCGGAGCCATCATCCCGAACACGTTGAAGATCGCGACCGCGAGCGCATAGCGGCCATATTCGGCCACCGGCATGACGCGCGCGAGCAGAAGATTGCCGACCGCAAACGCCGCGCCGCCAATGCCGAAGCCGATCGCCGCGCGCAGGCTTGAGGATCTGAAGATCTGGGCAACCACCATGCTTTGCGCGTCGCCTAATGAGTTTCAGTTGCAGAAAGTGCTGGCTGCGCGACCGGCATCGGTTCGGCCTGACGACCAAGTGCCCGCCGGCACTCGTTCAGGAAGATCCGCGCGCTTTTCTCCCAGGAGAAATCGGCCGCGCGGCGCAGCGATTTCGCGGACATCTGCGTGACGACCTCATCGTCCTGAAGCTGCCGCATTGCCTGGCGCAATCCCTCGGCATCCTGCGGATCGACCAGCAGCGCCGCATCGGCGACGACTTCCGGGCAAGCCGGCGCAGTCGAGGTGATGATCGGGCTGCCGCATGCCATCGCCTCGACCAGCGGGATGCCGAAGCTTTCATATTCGGAGGGGAAGATCAGCGCGCGCGCCATCGAATAAAGGCCGGGCATGTCGCCATGCTCGATCAGGCCGGGCATCGTCACCAGCGCGGGATCGACGAAGGGAGCGAGCAGATCCGGCGTCAGCCGGTCGGTGATGCCCGCGCCGACAATGACGAGCGGGGCGATCGGATCGCCGGCCCCGCGCGCGCGGCCATAGGCTTCGAGCAGCTTTTGCACGCCCTTGCGCGGGGAGAGCTTCTGGTGGCTCTCATTGAGGCGGGTATAGCCCTTGACCACCATCAGGAAGAATGGCCGGTCGGGCAGCTTATATTTGGTGCGAAGCGCGGCCTTCGTCTCTTCCGATGCCGGCCGGAAGCGGGCGTCTGCCGCCGGATAGACGGTCGTCATCTTCTCATAAGGCACGCCCGCGAGCCGATGCAGCTCCTCGGCGAGGCTGTCGCTGATGGTGAGAACGCGCCTGGCTTTTCGGCAGTAACGTGGGATGGCGAGCATATTGTAATAGCGGTCCGCCCGATCTCCCCATGAAGGATAGAGATGCGCGTGCGTCCAATATTCGGTGCCGCGCTGCTGGCAGATGGTCGGGATCGGCGTCAGCAGCGGCACCGTGAACTTGTAATGGAAGAGCAGGTCGAGCCGCTGCTTCGCCGCCGCCAGCGGCATTTTCACCTGATCCCACAGCAGCTTGTTGCCGCCGGGCACCAGCACTTCCTCGACATTGGGGAGTTGGGCGAAGCGCCCGAGCTGCGCCTGGTTGCGAAAGAACAGGACATAGCTGTTGCGCTGATCGATCTCGAGCAATGACTTGAACAGCGTGCGCATATACACGGCCGCGCCATCGACCTCGTCAAACCCGCGCATCATCATGCCAATGCGCATCGGCCTTGTGTGCTGATCGTCGCTCATCTGCATTCCCAAGGCTGCTCCAATCAAATTTGATCGAGGTCAATGCCGAATTGGCCCGAATCGCCATCGTGTCGTTATGACCCATCGACACTTGCTCTTAAGGAAATATGGGTAGCGGACGCAAATTGACTTCGCAGGTGCGGTAATTCAAAATCCATTCCGAATCCTAGGGTTCAAGTAGCGTACAGGGGGCTTCATGATCCTGCATCTTACCGCCGGACAGATATTAAATTCGCCGGGCTTGGTTCCTTGTGTTTCGCCTGCTGAACCGAATCGCGTAATTGCTGGGGGAAAGACGAAATGAGCCAGGAGTTAGCGGCGCTCGCGCCCTATCGCACCTCGCGTAGCGGCTTTGATGCCTTCATCGGCGAATGGGGCGGTCCGATCGTCCTGGTGCTGGTATCGCTGGCGGTCTTCATCGTTGCGAAGGCCGGCGTGCTGTGGACTGCCGCGCAATCCTTCTCGCCCTTCTGGCTGGTGCTGGCGACGTTCCTCTTTGGCGTGGCAACTTCGTCAGTGCGCTATACGGTGCTGTCGGATGCGCCGCGCATCATCCTGCGCGCGATCGCGATGATGGTGCTGTTCCAAGTCGCTTGCGAAGCCTTCGGCGCGGTCTATGGCGCGCCCAATCTGCTGTTCAGCGAAGGGCCGGATCTGCTCTTCTTTCGCTACGGCGCTATGATCGCGCTGGTCGCGGGCGTGCTCTCCTGGTTTCGCCCGTCTTTCGCCATTTGCCTGCTCATGCATTATGTGCTGTTCCGCGAGCGCATCAGCCACAATGCGCTGATCCCGATTGTGCGCACCGATTATATGAGCATGACCGACATCGCCCTGTTCACCGCGATCTCGGTGCTGGTGGTGGTTGCCCTGACGCGCGGCAAGCTGATGGACCGGCTGGGCGTGCTGCAGGGCTCGCTGCCCGATGTCGCGACATTGCGGGACAAGGCGTGGATGCTCATCTGGGGCGTCGGCGTCGGCGCGCATCTGGGCAATTATTTCTGGTCGGGCATCGCCAAATTTCAGGCGGGCGAGTGGACGTGGACCTGGCTGCTCAAGAATCCGACGCAGACCGCGATCGTGATCGGGCTGGAGCGGGGAGATAATCCGCTGGCCGCCTTTCCCACGCTGCTCCAGTTCGTGTGGGATGCGATCATCACCATGACGCCGGTGATCAACCCGCTCGTGTTGGGCTTCCAGACGCTGGTCTTCCTTGCGCCGATCAACCGCAAGGTCCTGCTGACCTTCACGGTCGCATTCGATTGCTTCCACCTGATCGTCTATTCGACGCTGGGTGCCATCTTCCAATTCTGGGTCTTCGTGAACCTGTTGGTGTTCGCCTCGGTCCTCAAGATCCCCAAGGAAAAGTTCACGAATCCGGTGCGGGCCGCGATCGTGCTGTTCACGATCCTGGGTAGCTATATCTTCTATACGAGCCATCTCGGCTGGCTCGACGGCGCAAAAATTGCTGCGCCCAACGTCTATGCCGAAACCAAGGACGGGCGGCGCGTGCTGGTGCCGGCGGTGTTCTTCGGCATCTTCTCCTATACGATCAATCAGACGCAGGCCTATATCCCACCGAACAGCTTCCCGATGCACCATGGCGGAAACAACAAGACGCTGGCTGATTTCGCGGACGCCTCGGTGTGCGGGCCCAAGACGGTGCCGTTCCAGAACACCAATGTCTCGCTGGGCGCGATGCAGAGTCTGATCAGCAACGCCGATCATTTCATGCGCAAGCATCCGGATATCAAGAAGTACAACCTCTTCTACGTCTATCCGCATCACATGCTGCCGAATCCGGTCATGTTCTCGGATTTCAACAAGCTGACTATGGATGATATCGTCGGCTATCACTATGTAGTGGATTCGGTATGTCTCACGCTGAAGGACGGCAAGCTCGTCCGCAACGTGAAGAAGCATTGGGAGACGCCAGTTGCCATCTCCGCAAAGTGACAAGGTAGAGGGCTTGCAGATCGTCTATGACGGCGAATGCCCGTTCTGCAGCCGCTTCGTAACGCTCTACAAGGCACGCAGCGTCGTCGGAAAGGTCGACCTGATCGATGCCCGCGAGGATCATCCCGCGGTTCACCTAGTCAAGTCCAAGGGGCTCAATCTGGACGAAGGCATGGCCGTGCTCTGGGATGGGCAGATCTATCATGGCGCCGACGCCGTCCATTTCATGGCGATGGTCGGCGCGGAGGGCGATCTGTTCAACAAGCTCAACCGCGCCATCTTCAAGGTGAAGCCGTTGGCCCGGATGCTCTACCCGGTCATGGTGACGGGCCGGAATCTGACGCTCAAGCTGCTCGGCCGCTCCTCGCTGGCAAAGGCGCGGCCGGCATCAGCCGGCGAGGGTTGATAACGCATTTCGCTTGATCGCCCGCAGCTGGGTTGCGGCACGGACTATTTTCCGAGCTTGTCGATCTTCGCCTGCAATTGCGCGAGCTGATCCTTCAGCGCGCTCACATCATCGCCTTCGGCAACCTTGGGGGCGGGTGCGGCGGTGCTGGGCTCTGCCGTGCCCTTGAAAGCGTTGGCGGCGGCTTCGAACATCTCCATGTTGCGCTTGGCGAGTGCGGCAAATGGGCCGCCGGCAAAGGCGCCTTCCATTGCGCTGCGAAATTGCGCTTGATTGCGGCGGAATGCCTCCATCGAAGCTTCGAGATATTGCGGCACCATCGCCTGCATCGAATCGCCGTAGAGCGAGATAAGCTGCCGCAGGAAATTCACCGGCAGCATCGTCTGGCCGCGATTTTCCTCCTCCATGATGATCTGGGTTAAGATATTGTGGGTAATATCTTCTTCGGTTTTGGCGTCGATCACCTTGAAATCGCGCCCCTCGCGCGTCATCAAGGCGAGGTGATCCAAAGTTATATAGCTCGAGCTTTCGGTGTTATAAAGCCGCCGATTTGCGTATTTCTTGATGATGACCGTCCCCGATCCGCCCGGTGTTTTCGCCATGGAATCATCCAATCCGCCTGAAGATCAGTCTTTATCAATAGCATCAACCGTTTCCGCGCCGCAACATAAGTTTGGTGTGCAGCAAATCGCGATGCAGCATGAACCCCGCCCGCTCCACTTGTTTCTCAACATGCTCATGGAACTGCGCGGCGACGATCACGCATTCGTTCGGAAAGTTCTGGCCGGCGTCCGCCGTTACCAGTCCGCGCCGCGCGGCGAGCGTCCCCCGCAAATGCCCGAGCTCGCCCGCATCGGCAGCGCTCGGTTGCTGGATTATGGCGGCGACGGATCGCCCGTGCTGTTCGTTCCTTCGCTGATCAACCCGCCTTATGTGCTCGATATGGCAGAGGACAACAGCCTGCTGCGATGGCTCGCCGCGCACGGCAGGCGGGTCTTGCTGCTCGATTGGGGCGATCGCCGCGCGGACGATCCCACCCTCTCGATAGCGGGTCATGTTGAGCGGATCCTGCTGCCCTTGATCAAAGGGATTGGAGAGAAGACCGCGCTTGCCGGCTATTGCCTGGGCGGAACGATGGCGATGGCCGCTGCCGCTGCGACCGATGTCGCGGGGCTCGCGCTCATTGCTGCACCCTGGAATTTTCGGGGATATCCGGCCGAAACGCGCACCGGATTTCGCGATCTCTGGAATGCCGGGCGGCCGCTTTCCGAACAGCTCGGGATCTTCCCGATGGAGATGCTGCAAAGCGCGTTCTGGCGGCTCGATCCCGAACGCACGCTTTCCAAATTCGCAGCCTTTTCGGAGATGGCGCCGGATGCACCCGGAGCGCAAGCGTTCGTCGCCCTCGAAGACTGGGCGAATGAGGGGCCGCCGCTTTCCCTTCCTGCGGCGAGGGAACTGGTTGAGGATTTTTTCGGTGAGGACATGCCGGGAACGTTACGCTGGGTGATCGGCGAACGACCGATCGATCCGGCAGCGCTTGATTGTCCAATACTCAACATTATCTCGACGACTGACAGGATCGTTCCGCCGGAAAGCGCGGCCGCCTCTGGCGAGCCGCTGCTTGTCGCGAAAGGCCATGTCGGGATGATCGTCGGGCGCGGGGCCCGCGAGGGGCTGTGGCTGCCACTCAATAACTGGCTTTCGCAATTGCGGTAGGATTGCTAGGCGGCGCAGCAGAGACGAGCAGGAGCATAACAATGTCGGATGTGGTCATTGTCGCAGCAAAGCGGACACCCGTGGGCAGCTTTCTGGGCGCCTTCGGCAATACGCCAGCGCATGAGCTTGGCCGCGTCGCGATTGAAGCGGCGCTGGCGCAGGCGGGCGTCGCGCCGGAAGAAGTTTCCGAAGTCATTCTAGGCCAGGTGCTCACGGCCGGGCAGGGGCAAAACCCGGCGCGACAGGCTGCGATCAATGCGGGCATCCCCAAGGAGGCCACCGCAATGGGCATCAACCAGATGTGCGGATCGGGCCTGCGCGCCGTGGCGCTTGGCGTCCAGGCGATCAAGGCGGGCGATTCCAAGATCGTGGTTGCCGGCGGCCAGGAAAACATGTCGATGTCGCAGCACAGCCAGTTTCTGCGCGGCGGCACAAAGATGGGCAATGTCAGCCTTACGGACACCATGATTTATGACGGGCTGACCGACGTCTTCAACAATTATCATATGGGCATCACCGCAGAAAATCTGGCGGAACAGTATCAGATCACGCGCGAGGAGCAGGATCGCTTTGCGGTCGGCAGCCAGAACAAGGCCGAAGCTGCCCGCGCGGCCGGTCGCTTCAAGGACGAAATCGCCCCGGTGACGATCAAAGGCCGCAAGGGCGATACCGTCGTCGAGGATGACGAATATATTCGTGCGGGCGCGACGCTGGAGGCGATGGCGGGCCTTCGCCCGGCATTCAAAAAGGATGGCACCGTGACCGCCGGCAATGCCAGCGGCATCAACGATGGCGCTGCCGCGCTTGTGCTCATGTCGGCAGACGACGCGGCGAGGCGCGGCGCGACCGTGCTCGGCCGTGTCGCGAGCTGGGCGACCTGCGGCGTCGCGCCCGAAATCATGGGTATTGGCCCGGCTCCGGCCAGCCGGCTTGCGCTGGAAAGAGCAGGATGGAAGCTGGCGGATCTCGATCTTATCGAAGCCAACGAGGCTTTCGCCGCTCAATCGCTCTCCGTCGGCAAGGAACTCGGCTGGAATCGCGACTTGGTCAATGTGAATGGCGGCGCAATCGCGATCGGCCATCCCATCGGCGCTTCGGGAGCACGCGTGCTCACCACGCTGCTTTATGAGATGGCAAAGCGCGACGCCAAGAAGGGCCTGGCGACGCTGTGCATCGGTGGCGGCATGGGAATCGCCCTGACTGTCGAGAGATAGCGTTTCGCCTCCATAATTAAATTTGCTCGTATTGATCTGAATTAATCCACTGGCGAAATCGTCCAATCTATCTTGGAGGATTTTGCTTACTTATGTTATAGTGGGGCCGCCGATAATCTAAGTCGCTTAAGAATAGGGCCTGCCTTTAGCGCCGGGTAATGTTCAGGGAGCGATTGATGAATAAATTATCGAAGTTTGCAGAGTCTTCGAGAGAGCTTGTCGAAGCCAAGCGTCGACTTGAAGGCATTGTCGACAGCGCGATGGATGCGATCATCACAATAGATGGGAGCAACAATATCGTGCTGTTCAACCCTGCCGCCGAGCGGATGTTCGGCGTTCGGCATGATGAAGCGCTCGGCCAGCCCATTTCCCGCTTCATCCCGCAACGCTTCCGCCGGGGCCATGAGGAGCATATCCGGCGCTTTCGCGAAACCGGCGTGACGACGCGCGATATGGGAGCGTTGGGCGCGATCAGCGGCTTGCGCGAGGGCGGCGAGGAGTTTCCGATCGAGGCGTCGATCTCGCAAGTGGAGGTCGACGGCCAGCGGCTGGCGACCGTGATCCTGCGGGACATCACTGAACGCAAGGCGAATGAGGATGCGCGCCTGCTGCTTGCCCGCGAGGTCGATCATCGCGCCAAGAACGCACTGGCCGTTGTGCAGGCGCTCGTCGCGCTGACCACCGCACCGACTACCGAAGCATTCGTGGCCGCCATTCAGGGCCGCGTGGCCGCGCTTGCGCGCGCGCACAGCCTGCTTGCGCAGAATCGCTGGAAGGGCGGTGATCTAGCCGACGTGATCCGCGACGAAATCTCATCCTATGGCAAGACCGAACAGGTCCGCATGTCCGGCCCGGATCTTGCGCTCAACGCCGATTCGGTTCAGCCGCTTAGCCTCATCATCCACGAACTCGCGACCAACGCCGTAAAATATGGCGCCTTCTCCGTTCCGGAAGGACGCGTGGAGCTTGATTGGCATGTCGATGCCGAGGGCTTTCTCAAGCTTCGCTGGGCCGAAAGTGGAGGCCCCGAAGTCTCCAAGCCAAAATCGCAAGGCTTTGGATCGACGCTGATCACGACCGTCGGCGCCAAGCAGCTCGGCGGGGAGATCGTGATGGAATGGCCGAAAGAAGGGCTGGTGGTGAACGCGTCCTTACCGCCCCAGAGCTATCGCACCGAGAATTTGCAGAAGATGCGCGGACAAGACCGGGGCGGCAGCGGCGATAAACATCATGAAGGCCGGCTGCTGATCGTCGAGGATGAGGCGCTGGTCGCGCTCGAGCTGACCAAGGCGATGCTTGACAGCGGCTGGGATGTGATCGGGCCGGCCTCGACGCTCGAAGAGGCCTTTCAGCTTCTCGCCAACCACGAGCGGCCCGACGCCGCGCTGCTCGACGTCAACCTGCATGGGGAGATGGTGTATCCGCTTGCGGACCTGCTCGAAACGCGCGGCGTGCCGTTCATCTTCTGCAGCGGCTATGAGATGCTCAATCACGGCAATCGCTATCGCCATGCGCCGGTCATCCGTAAGCCGACCAGCTTCGGCCTGCTGATGGCCGAGTTGCGAAAGATCCTGCCCGTCGGAAATGACCCTGCGCCCCAGCCCGCCTGAGCCGGGGCGGCCCAGGCCACTCAGGCGTCAGATAGCGCGGCTTCCTTTACCGGCTGGCCGGCCGGGTGCGCCTTGAGCCATTCGAGCACCTTTTCGGGCGTGCTTTCGCCATAAGGATCATCGTCGGCGCCCTCGTCGTTGATGCCGGGCTCCTCGAACCAGCCGACGATCTTGCCGTCCTCGACCACCATCGCATAGCGCCAGCTCCGATAGCCGAAGCCCAAATGATCCTTGTTGATCAGCATGCCCATGCGCCGGGTGAAATCGCCCGATCCATCGGGCAGCATCTTGGTTTTCGTGATGCCGAGGCTCTTCGCCCATTGATACATGACGAAAGCATCGTTGACGGACAGGCAATAGACCTCATCGGCGCCTGCTGCGCGCAAATCCTCATAGAAGCGCTCATAGGCGGGGCATTGCTCGGTCGTGCAGGTCGGCGTGAACGCCCCCGGCAACGCGAAGACCACGACACGGCGGCCCTTGAAAATATCGGGCGTGTGCAGGTCTTGCCACCGGAAGGGATTGGGCCCGCCGATGCTCTCGTCGCGCACGCGGGTCTTCAGGGTAACGTTGGGGACTTGGCGTCCGATCATCTCGCGGCTCCTTCGATTGAATGCAGGCTGGCTACGCGAGGGCGCGATTGCCGCGCCAACGCATTTCACGCCTTACAGTGATCGAAGCAGCCGATCGTTCCCGAGGATCAAATCCGGCCAATGGCGAGCCTCCGCGATTATTCCGCAGAGTCCCGATGGCGTCTTACTTTTTTTTGGTCATCAGGTTCGTATCGAAATACCATTGTGCGGTACGTTTGAATCCCTCTTCCAAATCGATTTTCGGTTCATAACCAAGCATGTTACGCGCCTTTTCGATCGAGAAAGATCGGTTCGAGCTGAAGAAGCTCAACCGACGGCGATGCAGCGGAGGACTGATGCCGAGCGGGATGCAGATCGCCTCGCAGAGGCGTGCGGCGGCCTTCATCAGCCCCATCGGAACGCGACGTTTCGGAGGGCGCGCTCCGACCGTGCGGGCCGCCGTTGCCACGAAATCCCACAGCGGACCATAATTTTCCGCGCCGATGATGAACACTTCGCCCGCCGCTTCCGGGCGCGTCATCGCCAGCATGAAACCCTGCACGAGATCGTCGATATAGACGGGATGGAAGTTGGGCTTACCGTCGCCGACGAACAGGAACAGGCCCTTCTGCACCATCTTGAACATCTTGAGCAGGCGAACGTCGCCCGGCCCATAGATCGAGCAGGGGCGTATCACGACCATCTCAATGCCGCTGGAGCCTTCCGAAGTGCGACAGGCAAGCTCGGCCTTGAGCTTGGTTTCCTGATAGAAGTCCATCGGATTGAATGGCGAGTTTTCGTCCGAGGGGATTTGCTTGACGCTGCCGTGCACGCCGATGGTCGAGCAATAGACGAAGCGCCGGACGCCCGCCTGCTTGGCAGCGTCGAGCAGGTCCATCGTGCCTTCGTAATTGACCTTGAGGAAATCCTCATAGGTGCCTTCGCTGCGAAACATCGCGGCGATGTGGAAAACGGTGTCGGTGCCCGCGACGAGACGCCGCAGCGCATCCTTATTCTCGAGATCGCCCTCGATGATCTCCAGGCTTGGCGCGGGTTCGATCCGCTTGGCGTCACGCACAAGCGTGCGGACCGGATAACCGTCGGCCAGCAGACGCTTGACCAGCGCATTGCCGGTGAACCCGGCGCCGCCGGTGACGGCGACGAGCGGCTTATCGCTCATGGGCTGCATCTGCGCTGCAAGCTGGGGTAGAAAACATGAAAATACTCACGATGTGCACCATGATCTGCTGCAGTGCACAAGGTGCATATCGGCGTGCCCCGATGAGTCAAGCAACAATGATGGCTAACATATTCCGGGATCAGGCGCTTTTCCCGTCGCTATCGTTACGGTTTGCAAGCTGCTGGCGAAGCTCCGTTTTCATGATCTTGCCGGTGCCGGTCAATGGCAGCGCGTCCATGAAGATGATGTCGTCGGGCAGCCACCATCGCGCCACATGGCCCGCGAGGTGATCCAAGATGGTTTGCTTGCAGACGTCGCTTCCCGGCATGCGCGATACGATCAGGATGGGCCGCTCTTCCCATTTGGGATGCGGAACGCCGATCGCTGCCGCCTGCGCGACGCCAGGGCAGCCGGCGGCGGCGTTTTCGAGATCGATCGAGCTGATCCATTCGCCGCCGGATTTGATCACATCCTTGGCGCGATCGGTGATCTGGACATGGCAGTCGGGGTGGATGACGGCGATGTCACCAGTGTCGAACCAGCCATCGGCGTCGAGCGCACTCGATCCAACCTTGAAATAGCGATCCACCACCCAGGCGCCGCGAATCTGGAGATGGCCAGCCGCTTTGCCGTCACGCGGCAGCGGCTTGGCATGCTCGTCCACGATCCGAAGCTCGAGCCCGAAAGGAGCCACCCCCTGCATGCGGATGAGGTCGATCTGCCGCTCGCCATCGAGTTCGTCCCAGTCATCGGGATAGGCACAGACTGATCCCACCGGTGAAATTTCGGTCATGCCCCAGAGATGGTGGAAGTTGATCCCAAGGTCGAGGAAGCGCTGGATCATCGCGCGCGGCGCGGCCGATCCGCCCACCGAAATATGGCGCAATTTGCCGAGGTCCCCGCCTGTCGCGTCCAGATGCGCGAGCATCGTGCTCCAGATCGTGGGCACGCCGGCGCTATGGGTGGCGCCCTCGTCGATGATCATGCGATGCATCCTGGCGATCTCGGCCGGAATCGCCAGCACCATCCGGGCGCCCGTCATCGCGCAGCAGAATGGCAGGCCCCAGCTGGCGGCATGGAACATCGGCACGAACGGAAGCACCGTCGCATGATGCGGCAGGTCGAACGCATCCGGCCCAATCGCCATCATGGCGTGCAAAATCGTTGAGCGATGTTCGTACAGCACGCCCTTCGGATTTCCGGTCGTGCCGCTGGTATAGCAGAGCATGGCCGGCGCGCGCTCATCGCCGTCACGCCAGCCATAATCCTCGCTTTCATAGGCAAGGACGGACTCAAATTCATCGTCGAAACAGATGAATTGCTTCACGCAGCGAATGCGCGGCTTGATGCGATCGACGACGGGCTCAAAGGCGCGATCGTACAGGAGGATGCGATCCTCCGCATGGGTGATGATATAGATGATCTGTTCGTCAAAAAGGCGCCAGTTGACCGTGTGGATCACGCCGCCCATGCCGATCGCACCGAACCACGAGACCAAGTGCCGCACATGGTTTTTGGCCAACGTCGCGATCCGGTCGCCGGGCTTGATCGCGTTGGCTTCAAGATAGCGTGCGAACTTGCGCGCATCGCGCGCCACATTGAACCAGTTCGACCGATTGACCGAACCGTCGGCTTCGTAGGTGACGATCTCGCGCCGGCTGTGCACGTTCGCGGCGTGATCGAGAACCCGCGTCAGCCGCAGCGGCCAATCCTGCATCTTTCCTAGCATAGATCTCTCCACGCCAAAGATCGCGCAACCGCGCACGATTGACAATGGCATTGCTGATCATCCGCGTCGCGGGAAGGCGGCAAGCAGCCGCTCCATGTCCCGGTGCGTGTTGAGGTTGAAGAATTCGCCGCCGAAACGGACCGAGCGGGCGCTGCATTCGATGATCCAAGCTCGGATCGAATGGAGCGAAGACGTCGCCAGGAATTGTTCGAGCCGGTCAGCCAAGGCGGCTGGCCAGAGCCCGAACAGCCATTGATCCTGAATATAAGCGGGGCCCGGGGCGAGCAGCGCGGCGAGATTGGCAGGAACCGGCAGCACGTCGCATCCCGCCGAAAGCACGGCATCGAACCCGTTGGCATCAGCATGACGAAGCGCGCCGCAGAGACCGCCCAGCGGACCGAGATCAGGTTGTGGCCAGTCATCCACCCGTGCCAGCCCCGGCCAGTCGCGTCCGCACACAACCAGCTGGTCGCACTGCCCGCTGAGGGCTTCGGCGACATGCGCGATCAGCGGCTTTCCACCAATGACAGCCAAGGCCTTATCCGAGCCGAAGCGGGAGGAGCGCCCGCCCGCCAATATTGCCCCGAGCAATTTCATTGCACCACGCTAGAGTACTTCCCGAAAAAGTGGGAACCAGTTTTTCGGCCGGGAGGTGCTCCAGCTCTTGAATCTGAGCCATTCTTGTCCGGCAAGGCGACTCCGCCTTGCCGGGAAAGGCTCTAGGCAAAGTCGCATCCGGAAAAAGCGGTGCTGTTGACGTGCCGCGCGGATTGACGGCAATAGGCCATGCCCGCCGCCCACCCACCAGCCCGCCGAGGCGTCTTGTTCGTCCTGTCATCGCCGTCCGGCGCGGGCAAATCGACGATCGCCCGCAAGCTGCTCGACGCCGATCACGACATCTCCATCTCGGTCTCCGCGACCACCCGGCCAATCCGCCCGGGAGAGGTCGACGGAGTCGATTATCATTTCGTGTCGGTCGAGCGTTTCAAGGAGATGGTCGCCGCCGGCGAATTCCTCGAATGGGCGCACGTGTTCGGTCATCGCTACGGCACGCCGCGCGCGCCGGTCGAGCAGATGCTCGCCTCGGGCCGGGACGTACTGTTCGACATTGATTGGCAGGGCGCGCAGCAGCTCTACCAGCAGGAAGGCGATGTCGTTCGCGTCTTCATCCTGCCGCCTTCGATCGAGGAACTCGAGCGCCGCCTGCGCAGCCGCAATACCGACAATGAAGCGGTCATCCGCGATCGCATGCAGCGCGCGGCCAGCGAGATCAGCCACTGGGACGGTTATGATTATGTGCTGATCAACGACGATGTCGAAGCCTGCTTCGCGCAGGTTCACAAGATCCTGCAGGTCGAACGGCTCAAGCGGAAGCGCCAGACCGGGTTGATCGGCTTCGTCCGTTCGCTCATTCGGTGATATCCGCCCATTCGGTGATATCCGTCCATTCGGTGATATTCGTTCATTCGGTGACATAAGCCGCCTTGCTGCGTTAAGCTGCCATTGCAACGGGGAGGATGGTATGATGCGTGCGCTCATCGGAGGTCTGCTCGGCGGCCTCGCGCTTTTTTTTACAGGATTTGTATTTTGGGGGACGCCGCTTGCGCGTCTCGCCATATCGACGGTGGACGATGCAAGGAGCGCGGCCCTGCAGGCATCGCTTGCGCAAAATCTCGCCGAAAGCGGCACCGGCACTTATGCCGTGCCGTGGCCGAACAGCGGCGCGGGAACGGTGCTCTATGGCAAGGGGCCGATCGCCACGATCCATTTCGTCACGCAGGGCTTTCCCGCCTTCGATACGGGCTCGCTGATCGGGGGGCTGTTGATGGCGCTGCTGGCGGGCGTGCTGATTGCCGCCGCGCTCTATGGCCTGGCGGAGCGGCTACCGTCGTTCGCTGACCAGGTTCGCGTCATCCTGCTCGTCGTGCTTGCAACGACGGGCTATTCGACCCTCGGTCAGCCAGTGTTCAATCATTTCGGCTGGGGCTATTTCATCTATGCCTTCGTCGCGGACTTTGTGGGCTACGCACTGGCGGCGCTCATCATCGCGCGCTGGTTCTTGCGGGCGAGCGGAGCGGCGTCAGGCGAGCAGGTCTAGAAAGCGTGCCGCCGCCATAAAGTCGTGCTTGCGATGCTCGCGCGCTTGCATCGCCAGCGCATCCTCGCCCCATTGTTCGGCTTGCCACAGCTCGTCGAGATGGGTCGCGGCGAACGCCGTTTCTGGATCGACATCGCCGGAAAGGACAGCAAGGCCGGCAATCAGCGAGCCGCCGATTGTCACCAGCGGCGATAGCCCGGCAAGGCGGAACGGGTCCAGTGCTTGCACTGCGGCGGCCAGCCGCTCGAGCGTCGCGCGGGGCTGGGGGCGGTGCATGATCCCCGTCACCAACTCGAAATGGATGTCGTACCGGCCGCGCGCCCAATCGAGCAGCACGTCCCAATGCTCGGCTTGGCCTGTGACCAGTTCCTCGGGCTCTGCCGCACGATAGCAGGTCAGGTCGGTCTCCGCATAACGCGCCAGCCCGTCGGCGAAGGCAGCCGGATCCGGTGCGACGCGATCGATTGCCGCGTTGGCGAGCCCGGTGAGCGGCATCTGGCGGGGATCGAAATCTTCGGGCTGGCTCACCCATTCCTGCGCAATGGCGTCGGCCAATCGCGGTCCCGGCACCGTCAGCTCGGCGCGTGCGGGGGTGCGAACCGGGCGGCCATCGAGGCTGATCGCGAAGCCATTTTCCCCCTGGAGTACGGCGGCGGATTTCCAGAAGCGCTTCATGCTTCCGGCGGCGTGCGCCAGCGGCGTGCGAGCAGGCGGGGCAGCACAAGTCCTTCGAGGAAGCCGATCGCGAAGATCATGCCGCCGATCAGATCGGCCTGCTGGATCGTGCCTTTTACCATCACGCCCATGCCGCACAGCATGAGCGCGACGCCTGACACGCGCAGCACGGTGAGCAAGATGAAGCGGCTGCGCGCCGGATCCGACATGCCCGACGTCATGGCAAGCCTCGCGCGATGGCGACGATCTCGGCCGGATGTTGCGCGACATGGTGCGCGCCCTCCGCGAACAATTCCGCCGCGTCATGATAACCCCACGCCACGCCGACAGCGGTGACGCCCGCCGCGCGCGCCATGCCGATGTCATAGGCGGTGTCGCCGATCATCATCGTCGTTTCCGACGCAGCGCCGGCCTCGGCCATCGCTTGATGGATCATCGAGGGGTGCGGCTTGGAGGGATGGCGATCGGCGGTCTGGAGCGTAATGAAATGCCGGCTGATGCCATGATGATTGAGGCAGAGCGCCAGCCCGCGATCCGATTTGCCCGTCGCGACGCCGAGCAGCCAGCCATCCTCAACCAGATTCGCCAGCGCATCAGTGACGCCTTCGAACAGCGGTTCGTCGATCAGTCCGCGCCCGCGCAGCCGCTGAAAGGCGGTCTTATAATCCTCGCCGAGTTGCATGTGCAGATCTGGATCGGCATCCGGCGCGAGCGTCTGCACCGCTTCGTGGAGACTGAGGCCGACGATGCGCCGGATGGCGTCGCGGTCGGGCGGCACGAGCCCGCTGCGCTGGAAGCAATCCTCCATCGCGAGACAGATATTATGCTGGCTATCGACCAGCGTGCCGTCGCAATCGAAAATGGCGAGCCGGTTCATCCCGTGCGCCCCCGGCCGCGCCGCTCGCCGCGCCGCGCCTTGCGGGCCTGCTTGGCTTTTTGGGTGGCAGCCCGGCGCTTGCCTTCGGCGGTTTCGCTAAACTTCGTCTCGTCGATCGGAAGATCGCCATTCTTGGCATCGAAGCCCAGCAGCGCCAGGCTTTCGGTGAAATGCTGCGGCGGCTCGGCTGTCACGTCGATCGCGCCGCCATCGGGATGATCGATCCGCAAGCGGCGCGCATGCAAGTGCATCTTACGGCTGATCCCGCCGGTCAGGAACGCATCCTGTCCGCCATATTTGCCGTCGCCGACGATCGGGTGCCCGATCGCTACCATATGCACGCGAAGCTGATGGGTGCGGCCGGTATAGGGCTGCAGCTCAACCCAGCAGGCGCGATTGCCTGCGCGCTCGATCACGCGATAGCGGGTGCGGGCGGGGCTGCCTTCCTTGTCATCGACATGCATCTTCTCGCCACCGGTGCCGGGCTGCTTGGCGAGCGGCAGATCGACCACGCCGTCTTCGATCGAGGGCACGCCCGCCACCAGCGCCCAATAGAGCTTGCGCGCGCTACGGCTCGAAAAGGCCTTCGCGAAGAAGGCGGCGGCGCGGGCGTTGCGTGCTACCAGCAGCGCGCCAGACGTATCCTTGTCGAGGCGATGGACCAGCTTGGGTCGGCCTTCGGCTTCGAAGGTCAGGGCATCGAGAAGGCCGTCGAGATGTCTGTCGGTCTTAGTGCCTCCTTGCGTGGCAAGGCCGGGCGGCTTGTTGAGCACGATCGCCGCCGGGTCGCGGTGGATGACGAGCGACTGCGCCAACTCGGTGTCTTCCGGGGTGAGCGCAGGGCGCTCGCGCTTCCGCCGGGCGCCGGCAGGCGGCGCGATCTCGATCGGAGGTACCCGGATCGTCTGTCCGGCCAATATCCGATCGCCCGGCGCAGCGCGGCTGCCGTCGAGCCGGAGTTGCCCGGTGCGTGCCCAGCGCGAGACGATGTTGAAACTAGCATCGGGCATGTGCCGCTTGAACCAGCGGTCGAGCCTTATGCCGTCATCATCCTCGGCGACCGTGAAGCTGCGCCCGGCGTCGCTCATCCCAACACCCGGGTCAGCAAGACGCCCAGGAACAACAAGATTATTGCGCCCGTCGCGGAGGAGATCGCATAGGCAACCGCCATCATATAATCGCCGCGTACCAGCATATTGTAGGTTTCGAGGCTGAACGCCGAAAAGGTGGTGAAGCCGCCCAGCACGCCAACGCCCAGGAACAGCCGCAACGGCTCCCCGCCATCAACTTCGCGTGCCAGCGTGCCCGCCAGCATGCCCATCAGCAGGCCGCCGAGCAGATTGGCGATCCATGTGCCCCACGGGAATCCCGGCCCCATGAACTGAAGCGCGACGCGGCTGAGATGATAACGAAAGCCGGCGCCGATCGCGCCGCCGATCATGACGAGAAGCAGAGGTGGCATGGCGCGCGATGTAGCGCTTGGCATCCAGCATCGCTAGTGACGGCGTTTATCTTTGTTTCCGACGGGGCGATCGTCAACCGCGCGCCCTTGGATCGAGCCAGCCGTAAAGCAGGTCGGCGAGCAGGTTGAACAGGATGATCAGCGCGGCGTAGAGCGTCACCACCGCCAGCACGAGCGGATAATCCCGGTTGAGCGCGCCCTGCACGAAATAGCGGCCGAGGCCGGGCAGCGCGAACACGGTCTCGATCACCACCGCACCGGTCAGCAGTCCGGCGGCGGCGGGGCCGGCATAGCTTGCGACCGGTACCAGCGCAGGCCGCAGCGCGTGAACGACCAATATTCTGAATGGCGAGAGGCCGCGTGCGCGCGCCGTGCGGATATGATCCTGCCGCAATGCCTCCGCCAAACCGGCACGGCTGAGCTTCGCGATCGCGCCCGCCACCGGCAGCGCCAGCGCGATGACCGGCAGAATCAGGTGATAGGGAGTCTCAAGCCCCGAAACGGGCAGCCAGCCAAGCCCAAGCGCGAAAACCAGGACCAGCAGCGGGCCGGTCACGAAGGTGGGCAATGCCGTCAGCAGCGTCATCGCCAGCATCAGCGCCCTATCGGTGCGAGCCTCCGCATGCGCTGCCGCCGTCAGGCCGATCGCGAGCCCAAGCGCAAGCGCGAGTAGGAACGCCAGCCCGCCGAGCGTCAGCGAGACTGGCAGCCCCTGCGCCACCAGATCGTTGACCGAGAAATCGCGGTAAACCAGCGATGGACCGAAATCGCCATGCGCGATCCGGCCAATGTAAAGCGCGATCTGCGCGGGCAGCGGCTTATCGAGCCCATAGCTCTGAACGAGCGCGGTGTGGGTGGCGGGATCGAGCGGCCGCTCGCTATCGAACGGCCCGCCCGGCGCGAGCCGCATCAGCAGGAAGGACAGGATGAGGATTGCCGCCAGCGTCGGCAGCGCAGTCGCCAGGCGGCGCAGAATCAGCGCGAGCATGAAGTCCTCCCCGGAAATCGAGGAGGGACGCGCAACTTCTTACTTCGGCACCGAGGCCGAAGCGTTCGGGCTGCTGCTCTCGGGCGCGGAGAGGATCTCGCGCGTCGTGCCACCCTTGTCGACCACGGTGGTGTTCGGATCGCCAGCGGTCGAGCGGATGCCGGCATCGGGCACCACGCCGGCGCGGTCCGTCAGCGCGGCCTGGCCTGGGCTGGTCGGAGCCGCGCCGCCGAACATTGCCTGCAGGGCCTGGGTGCTCGAATCCGCTTCCTGCGGGCGCGGTGCGCCGGGGCGGGGCGGGGAGAGCGCGAAATCGGGCGGAATCACCAAAGGCGCGCGACGCTGCACCGCAAATTCGTCGGGCGCGGCATGGCCCATCACGCCGCCACGCTTGCCGCCACATCCGGCCAGCATCGCGATCATCGCGAGCGCTGTCACACCCATCACCGTCTTACGCATTCATTTTCTCCGTCGGACTCTTCTTTTCCCGGGTCAGCAGCGCGCGCAGCACCAGAAGCAGCACGCCGATGGTAATCGCCGCGTCGGCGACATTGAAGACCAAAAAAGGATGCCACTCGCCGAAATGCAGATCGAGGAAATCGACCACGAAGCCGAGCCGCACCCGATCGCAGATATTGCCGATCGCGCCGCCGAGCACGAGGCCGAGCGCGAACGCATCGCCGCGCTGCTTCTCGCGCCACAGCCAGAAGGTGACGCCGATCGAAATCGCGGCGGTGACACCCACCAGCAGCCAGCGCTCGGCATTGCTCTCTACGACCAGAAAGCCCATCGAGACGCCGTAATTTTCGACCCAGACGAGATTGAAGATCGGCAGCAGCTCGATCGCGCCGCGGGCTTGCAGCCCGATCGGGTGGATCATGATCCACTTGACGATCTGGTCGACCAGCAGGACGAGCCCTGCCGTCAGGAAACCGAGCTGGCGGTGGGCGTGCTTCATCTTCCTCTCCCCATTGGGGAGAGGATAAAGGTGAGGGGAAGCGAGGCAAGGCCGAGCGCGCGACTTTCATGGCCGGAGACCCTCACCCAACCCTCTCCCGACGGGAGAGGGCTAAAGCTGGCGCAATTCTCACCCATGCACCACCGCCTCGCAGCGGTCGCAAAGCGCGCCGTCTTCCTTCACCTCGGGCAGATGCCGCCAGCAGCGGCCGCATTTCTCGAACGCGGTCTTCTGCACCTCGAACGCGATCGGGTCGCCGTCGCGCAGATCGAACGCGCCGGGATCGCCGTCGCAGACCTCGACCTTGGCGACGATACCGATCTCAGCGAAATCGACCGAGCGGAGCGTGGCCGCCTCGGCGGGCACATAGCTCAGTGCGGTCACGTCGACTTCGAGGCTGGAGCCGATCATCTTCTCGCGCCGTAAGGGCTCGATCTCGCCGGTCATATGGGTGCGGTAGCGGCGGATGAGCGCCCATTTCTCGCCCAGCGCGTCATCGGCCCAGCCGGCGTCGATCTCCGGCCATTCGAGCAGGTGGACGCTGCCAGCTTCCGGATAGCGCGTGCCCCACACCTCCTCGGCGGTGAAGCAGAGGATCGGCGCGGCATAGCGCACCAGCGCGTGGAAGAGGATGTCCAGCACGGTGCGATAGGCGCGCCGCTTGGGATCGCCGGGCGCATCGCAATAGAGGCAATCCTTGCGGATATCGAACAGGAAGGCGGACAGGTCGTTGTTGCAGAACTCGCTGAGCGCGCGGCTGTAGCGGTTGAATTCGAAGGCGGCGGTCGCGTCCTTCAGCTCGGCGTCGAGCTTCGCGAGCAGGTGCAGCGCATAGCGCTCCAGCTCGGGAAATTCGTTGGTGCGCTCAGCCTCGCTGAAGCCGTCGAGCGCGCCGAGCAGATAGCGGAAGGTGTTCCTGAGCTTGCGATAGGCGTCCGAGGTGCCGGCGAGGATCTCGTTGCCGATGCGGACATCCTCGAAATAGTCGGTGCTCGCCACCCACAGGCGCAGAATATCGGCCCCGCTCGTCTCCATGATCTTGAGCGGATCGACGACATTGCCGAGCGATTTCGACATCTTCCGGCCCTGCCCGTCGAGCGCGAAGCCGTGCGTCAGCACCGCATCATAAGGCGCTTCCCCGCGCGTGCCGCAGCTTTCGAGCAGCGAGGACTGGAACCAGCCGCGATGCTGGTCGGAGCCTTCGAGATAGAGGCTCGCGCGCGTGCCGGGAAAGCGCTTCTCCATGACGAAGGCATGGGTCGAGCCGCTGTCGAACCAGACGTCGAGAATGTCGTTCTGCGGCTCATAATCGGCGAGATCATGAGCGGGCCCGAGGATCGCCTGATGATCGGCGGTGAACCAGGCGTCCGCGCCCCCCGCCTCGAACGCGGCGACGATGCGTGCGTTAACGGCTGGATCGCGCAGATAGTCGCCGCTCTTGCGGTTCACATAAAGCGCGATCGGCACGCCCCAGGCGCGCTGGCGGCTGATCACCCAATCGGGACGCCCCTCGACCATCGATCGGATGCGGTTGATCGCGCGCTGGGGCACCCAGCGCGTCTCGTCGATCGCCGCCAGCGCGGTCTGGCGCAGGGTGACGGTATTTCTTCCTCTAAGCCCCTCCCCTTCAGGAGTTGGCGACCGACCCTGCCCCCCAGGCAGGGTCGCAGCGCCAACTGGGTTGGGGTGGGGCGGTCCAGCAGACGTACCGCGGGGTCCGGAAGCCCCACGCCCAGCCCCTCCCCTGAAGGGGAGGGGTGAAGATTGGGTGGCCCTTATCTCTGCCTCGGTCTCGCACAGCGGAATATCCTCCGTCCGCAGCCGATCCATCGGAATGAACCATTGCGGGGTGCAACGGAAGATCACCTTGGCCTTGGAGCGCCAGCTATGCGGATAGCTGTGCTTGTAATCCGCGCTGGCGGCGAGCAGGCCGCCCGCCTCGCGCAGATCGCTGCAGATCGGGCCGTCGGGCGCGTTGAACTTGGGGTTGATGACGCTGCCCTGGCCCGGCAGCCATTCCCAATCCTCGCGATAGCGGCCGTCGTCGGTCACCGCGAATTGCGGACCGATGCCATGCGCCTTGCACAGCTCGAAATCGTCCTCGCCATGATCGGGCGCCATGTGGACGAGCCCCGTGCCCGCATCGGTCGTGACGAAATCGCCGGGCAGGAAGGGCCGGGGCCTGGCGAAGAAGCCGCCGAGCTTGTGCATCGGATGGCGAGCAATAGTTCCGGCGAGCTCGGAGCCTTTACCTTGCCAAATCAATCTCGATTCAAGCGTTTTCATGCGGCCCGCGATCTCGCGTCTGAGGCCGAGAAATACAGATCCAAGTTCGTAAGCTAGCAAGTATCGCGAGGTTGTAACCGGGCCATCCGGTTCCGTCACATTCTGTTCGTCAACCTCGACCAGCCTATAATCAACATCCGGCCCGTAGGCCAAAGCCTGGTTGACGGGGATCGTCCAGGGCGTGGTCGTCCAGATCACAGCATAAGCGCCGACCAGTTCCTTGATCGGGCTTTCGGTGATCTCGAACGCGACGTCGACCTGGGTCGAGACGATGTCCTCATATTCGACTTCGGCTTCGGCGAGCGCGGTCTTTTCGACCGGGGACCACATCACCGGCTTCGCGCCGCGATAGAGCTGGCCCGACATCGCGAACTTCAAAAGCTCGCCGACGATCGCTGCCTCGGCGTCATATTTCATGGTGAGATAGGGATCGTCCCAATCGCCCATCACGCCCAGCCGCTTGAACTGATCGCGCTGGATATCGACCCATTTGGCCGCATAGGCGCGGCATTCGGCGCGGAACTCCTGCGGCGCCACCTCGTCCTTGTTGCGCTTCTTCTTGCGATATTCCTCCTCGATCTTCCATTCGATCGGAAGGCCGTGGCAATCCCAGCCGGGCACATAAGGCGCGTCCTTGCCGAGCAGGGATTGTGAGCGGACGATGATGTCCTTCAGCACCTTGTTCATCGCATGGCCCATATGGATGTCGCCATTGGCGTAGGGCGGGCCATCGTGGAGGACGAACGTCTCGCGCCCGGCGCGCGCCTGGCGAAGCTGGCCGTAGAGATCGTCCGCCGCCCATTTGGCGAGGATGGCCGGCTCCTTGTGCGCCAGCCCCGCCTTCATAGGAAAGTCGGTCCTGGGCAGGAAGACGGTATCGCGCCAATCTTGCTGTGGGGTGTCGGGTTGGTCGGCCATTCTCAATTCGCTACCGAAGCCGTTGGTGTCGAGCAGCATCGAGCGAAGCCGAGATGCGCCCGTCGAGACACGTCTCGACTTCGTTCTCGACGATGCTCGAACTCCGCTCGATGCAAACGGTTGGGGTTCAAGTCGGGCGCTGCTCTAGGATACGCTTGGCTTCGGCGCAATCGGCCTCGATTTGGGCGACGAGATCTTCGAGCGTATCGAACTTCGCCTCGGGCCGGATATAGCGGATCAGATCGACTTCGATCGTCTGGCCGTAGAGGTCGCCGGAGAAATCGAAGAAATGCGGCTCAAACAATTCCTTGGGCGGATCGAAGGTCGGGCGGATGCCGAGATTGGCGGCGCCGCCGACGATGCGTCCGTCCGGCATATGCCCGCGCACAGCATAGATGCCGAAGCGCGGGCGCAGATAGCGGTCGAATGGGATGTTGGCGGTGGGGTAGCCGATCGAGCGGCCGAGCTTGTCGCCATGCTCGACGATGCCCTCGATCGCGAAGGGGCGCGTCATCAGCCGGGCGGCGGTCTCGCAATCGCCATTCTGGAGGGCGTCGCGGATGCGGCTGGAGGAGATCGGGCCTTCGGCGTCCGAGACGGGGCCGACCGCCTCTGCGCGGAGCCCAAGCGATGGTCCGCGCTCGCGCAGCAGCGCGGTCGTGCCGCTGCGGCCCTTGCCGAAGGTGAAATCCTCACCGGTCACCACCACCGCCGCTCCGAACCGTCCGATCAGCCACTCGGTAATGAACTCGTTGGCGCTGACAGCCGCCATCGCGCGATCGAAGGTGAACACCAGCATCGCATCTGCCCCAGCGGCAGCGAACAGCCGTTCGCGCTGATTGAGCGTGGTCAGCCGGAAAAAGGGCGCTTCGGGATGGAAGATGCGCGAGGGATGCGGCGAGAAGGTCGCGACGATCAGCGGGCGCGCTTCGGCTTGCGCGATTGCGCGCGCGCGCGCCACCACCGCCTGATGCCCTCGGTGAAAACCGTCAAAATTTCCCAGCGCGATCACCGCGCCCCGCAACTCATCCGGGACCGGCGCGTCGCTTGTCAGCCGCTCCATGGCGAGCGGCTATAGGCATAGCTTTGCCTCAAGCCAATCCGATCAACGAAATCTGCCGCCCATAATCGGGCTCGCCGCGATGGGTGGTGCGGCGGAAGCTGTAGAAGCGGCGCTCGTCGGCATAGGTATCGAGCCCGAGCAGTTCGATGCGACCGACGCCTGCCGCGGCAAGACGCCACGCCACATAGGCTTCGAGATCGAACTGATGACGATCGGCGCGCGCGCCCGGCGAGAAGAAGCGTTCATTTTCGGCATCCGCTTCGATGAAGCGGCGGAAAAAACCTTCGTCCACCTCATAGGAGGCGCGTGCGATGCAGGGCCCGATCGCGGCGGCGATGCGGCCGCGATCGGCGCCGAGTTTTTCCATCGCGGCAATCGCGGCATCGGTGACGCCGCCGAGCGCGCCCTTCCACCCCGCATGGGCCGCGCCGACCACGCCGGCCCACGCGTCAGCGAAGAGCACCGGCGCGCAATCGGCAGTGAGGATGCCGAGCAGCAGGCCGGGGCGGTTCGTCACCAGCGCATCGGCATGCGGGCGAGCAGCGTCGGGGAAGGGGGCAGTGACCGCGACCGCCTCGGCGCTATGAACCTGGTGGAGCGTGGCGAGCGCCGCGCCGGGCAGCACCGCGTCGATCGCGCGGCGGCGATTTTCGGCGATGGCGGCGCGGTCATCGCCCGAGCCAAGCCCAACGTTGAGGCCGCCAAGGATACCCGTGGAAACGCCGCCCGCGCGACCAAGGAAGCCGTGCGGGAAGGGCGTGAGCGCTGCGGCGCGGATCGGATCGGGACGCGTGGCGGATTGAGTGGCGGTTTTGGCGAGGGTCACTCGCTGGCGGTTACCAGCTTCAGTCCCTGAGGAACAGCCGCACCGTCGATATGGATCAGGCGGCCATCGATTTCAGCGCCTACCGCCATGCTCAGCGTTTCGTAGGAGACGTCGCCTCTAATGCGCGCCTTGGCCTCGATCACCAGCGACTTGACCTTGAGCGTGCCTTCGATCGTGCCCGCAAGCCGCGCCTGATCGGCCTCGACCGCGCCGGCGATATGGCTGCCCTCGCCTTGCACCAGCGTCGCGCAGGTCACGTCGCCCTGAATGCGGCCTTCGATATGAAGATCGACCGTCGCGCGGATATCGCCGGTGATCAGCACGTCGGCGCCGATCACCGAGAAGGTTGCGCCCTTAGCTCCGCCCGAGACCGCCGGGAAAGCGGCGTCCGGCCCTTGCTTTGATTTCGAGAACATCGGATGAGGCCTCCAGAAATGGCCGCGGATTGACCGCGCGCCCGTTGATGCGCACTTCGAAATGGAGATGGTTGCCGGTGGAACGGCCGGTCGAGCCCATGCGCGCGATCTGGTCGCCCGCCCGGACGATCATCCCGGGGCGGCAGGTGAAGCCCGAAAGATGGCCGTAGCGCGTTTCGATGCCGTGGCCATGATCGATCACGACGACATTGCCATAGCCTGACCATGGCCCGACACGCACGACGCGGCCGCCGGCGGCTGCATAGATGGGCTGGCCGAACTGACCACGGATGTCGAGACCGGTGTGCATGGCCGCGCCATGGGTGAAGGGGTCGGAGCGCACGCCGAAGCTGCTGCTGAGCATCACCGGCATTGCCGGCAGGTTCGAGGGCAGGGCAATGAGGGCGCGCTCGAGCCGGTCGAGCCTGTTGAGCGTCTGGCCCAGCTGAAACAGTGCGGCCTCGCTGGCCGAAAGCGGCACCAGCGGGCCGCCGACGCCTTCAGGAACCGATTCGGCAACCGTGCGCGGGTTGATGCCAAAATGCTGCAAGGCAATCTCGGCCTTGCGGCTGCGTGCCGCGGCGGCTTCGGAAAGCGCGCCTGCAAAGGCGATCTGCCGCTGCTCGATCGCGGCAAGGCGATCGGTTTCGGGCAGCGCCGCACGTGAAGCGATTGGTTTGCCCGTCGCGGCATGATCGATTTTGCCGAAATAGCGCCCGACCAGGCGATCGAGCTGCCGCTGCCGCTGCTCGACGCGGTCGGCAATGCCGTCGACTGAGGAATGGAAAGCGGCTACCCGGCTAGCGGATCGCGCGACCGTGGCCGCCCGAGCGCTCAGCGCCGCCCGTTCGCGTTCGACCAGCGCGTTTTGCGCAAAGGCGACGATGGTTGCGCCAAGCCAAAGCAACAGGACGACCAGCAGCACTGCGGCTACCTTGAGCTGCACGCCGGTCGAGATGCGAACGAAGCGCACCTCGCCGTTCGAGCGCACAAAAATCTCGCGATCCGGAAAGAAGCGCGCAAATCGCGCTGCGATCCGGCCTGTTTCCAGACCAGCTATGGCATCCCCCTTCGCGGGCTGTTGATTGGCTACGCGACTCGACTCGATTCGGCACGCAGGCATAACAAAGCGCCAGGAGACTCGCGAATCCACTCGTCGCGCAATGAAACGGATGGTCTCGCTCCGGAACGGCTTGCCTATCGGCGCGGCGCGGCTATTTTCGCCGAAAATCTGGAGAGGCGGACGATGCGTCATATCGCGGTGGTGGGATCCGGGCCGGCGGGATATTATACGGCGGAGGCCTGCCAGAAGCAGTTTGGCGACGCCGTTCGCATTGACATCATCGATCGCCTGCCGGTTCCGTTCGGGCTGATCCGCACCGGCGTCGCGCCCGATCACCAGTCAATCAAGGCCGTGTCGCGCCGCTATGAACAGGTGGCGCTCAGCGACAATGTTCGCTTCGTCGGCAATGTCACCGTCGGCAGCGATGTCAGCATCGCCGAGCTGTGCGATCTTTACGACGCCGTCGTGCTGGCCACGGGCGCGCCCGCCGATCGCCCGCTTGGCGTTCCAGGCGACAATCTGCCAGGCGTGATCGGCTCGGCGGCCTTTGTTGGCTGGTATAATGGGCACCCCGATTTTGCGGAGCTCGAGCCGCCGCTCGATGCGGGCGAGTTCGCGGTGATCGGCAACGGCAATGTCGCGCTTGATGTCGCGCGCATCCTCGCCAAGCAAGCGTCCGAATTCGAGGGATCGGACATCGTCGGGCACGCGCTCGATCTGCTCAACAGGGCGCCCACCCGGAAAATCACCATCGTCGGAAGGCGCGGGCCGCACCAGATTGGGATGACCCCCAAGGAGCTGGGCGAGCTGGGCCATCTCGCGCGGGCGCGTCCGATCGTCGATGCCGCGGACCTGCCGCCCGAAGCAGACGACGCCGCGCTTGATCCCGGCCAACGCAAATCTGTCTCGCATTTGCGCAGTTTTGCGGCGGGTTCCGGAAACGGCGCTGACAAGCCGGTGACGATCCTGTTCGATTTCTTTGCGCGGCCGGTGGCGGTGGAAGGTGAGGGGAAGGTCGAGCGGCTGGTGGTCGAGCGAACGCGGCTCGATGAGAGCGGCGCGGCCGTCGGCACGGGCGAAACCTACCTCATCCCCTGCGGGATGGTGGTGGCGGCGATCGGCTATAAGACTTCGCCGATCCCCGGCGTGCCCTATGACGACAAGCTCGGCCGCTTCACCAATCAGGAGGGGCGGATCAGCCCAGGGCTATACGCAGTGGGCTGGGCGCGGCGCGGCCCGACCGGAACGATCGGCACCAACCGCCCCGATGGTTTTATGATCGCCGAACATATCGCTGCCGATCAGCCGGAGCCTGCTGGCAAACAGGGCCGACCCGGATTGGACGCGCTCTTGCAAGCGCGTGAGGTGGATGCCGTCACCTTCCGCGACTGGCAGAAGATCGACACCGCCGAGATTGCGCGAGCGCGTTCCGGTGCGCCGCGCGAGAAATTTGTCGCGGTGGCGGACATGCTCGGCGCACGACACGCTTGAACGGCGCGATCCTCGCCGCTATAGCCCCGCTCCGCTGCTCGGTCGGGCTCCCGCGCCTTTCCAACGACCGGACTCCGTCGGGGAGTAGCTCAGCCTGGTAGAGCACTGTCTTCGGGAGGCAGGGGCCGGAGGTTCGAATCCTCTCTCCCCGACCATTAAAATCAACTACTTAGCGCCAAGTTGAACCCGGGGGCGTGGGTTCACTTGAACATTCGATATATACCACTCGGCTGAAAACCGCGGGCGTTTTGACCGCCTCTGAGGCCGATTGCAGCATGTCCAAGATTCGTGTTGATTTGTGGTCACAGCGACCGCGGCACGCGCAAGCTACTCTTCTTCCCTCGGAGTTTTGTAGATAAGCCGTAACGGCAAGCCATCGTCCTGCGGTAATCCACTCTGTGTCGAGTAGGGCGACGCCAAAGCGGAAATGTCAGTGACGATCGCTGCAAACTGCTCTGCGAGCGGCCCAGAATAAATCATCTTGAACGCCTCTGCGAGAACTTCAAAATGATGCAGGATCGCTTCGCGATCATCATTGTCACGCCACACGCGCTGCCCCGAGCGGATCAGCTGTCCATGCAATTCAATTGCCATTACAATGCAATCGGCAAGGGCGACGTGTTCGGCTCCCGCAAGATCGCAGGCCAGCTTTTCCGCAAGAGTGGATCGTCCGGCTCGCGCCGTAGGCCGCGTGCGATAGCTTGATTTCAGGCAAGCCGAGAGAGGCGCGCCAACCTGCGCGCCAAACAGGGCCTCAATTTCAGCTAGCACGTGAGTCGCTCGATCCGATCGCGCGACATCCAGCAACAGCGCGGCAATAACTTGTCCCTCTTCCCCATCCACGCTCAAGACAATCGCACACCGCCCCAAACTCCACGCTAACCACATAGGATCCACATGAGCATGAGCATGATATCTATGAAACAAATTAAGGAAGGTGATGGCCTTGAAAATACGTCCGTGTTGACCTTCCAAGGCTTCGTATCCCTTCGCGCTATGAATATCGAGCCGACTTTTGCGATCTCATTTGAGATAATCCTGACCAGTTTCTGCTTAAAGCTTGTTCACCCGGTATGCCGCGATAGATAGTGGGGCAGGAAAATGAGCTAACAATCCCTACCCGCGAGTTGTGCAGGTACATCCCCGGTATCTAATCATCAAAAGTCTTGAGATTGGCTTCCAACGCGATTGGACGAAGCAAGCTTTGATCATGCGCCTCGATTATGCTGGAAAGTAACCGATTTCCGCCTGTGGCTGGCATAATGCCGGTAACCCATTCACTCCATTTTGAATCATCCAGCGCAGCATCGTAGGTGCTTGCGATCAGAGTACCGGGTTCAAAGTTCATCATGGAATCGCTACTCCCAAGATGCCTATCCGGATGACAGCATGGCTCTCACAACGCAATGTGACATTTAAATCCTACGCCATCCAAACGTGGGTTTTGCTTTTCGTCGCGGATATGCCATACTGCCTTAGCTTCGATCGTGCGATATCTGCGATACAAGGGGCTGATGCTCGTCATTTGCCGACCTTGCGGGCTGATCGATGGCGCATATACTAAGGCTTCGATAAGAGCCTTACAGAAGGGCATTTTTCTCGTCGGAGACGACCATCTCAAAGCTTCAGCTGCTCGCCAGTCGGGGAAAGGGGCGAGGCCTCCTCCAGCGGCTCTTCGTGGCCGCCATCGCGCTTGTTGGCACGGGATGACGCCAGAAAGGCGACGCCGATCAAGGCAGCGCCGATCAGCCCGGTGACAGTTTCAGGAATGTCGATCCATACTGAGAGCAGCATGATCGCGGCCAGTGCTACGATCGCGTAGAATGCACCATGCTCCAGATATCGATACTCGGCCAATGTACCGCGGTCGACGAGCATGATCGTCATCGAGCGCACGAACATGGCGCCTATGCCCAGGCCTAGGGCAATGATGAACAGGTTATTGGACAGCGCAAACGAACCGATCACACCATCAAAGGAGAAGGATGCGTCGAGCACTTCCAGATATAGGAAAGAGGCCAGGCCGGACTTAGCGACGGCCGTGGCGGCATTTTGAGCGGCTAGAGCGTTGCTCTCTTCCTGCTCGATTTCCTTGTTCTCAAGGACGGTGCCGATCGCGTGCACGGCGACATAGGTGATCAGTCCGAACATTCCGGCCGTCAGGAAGGCCATCGCATCGGCCGTGCCGATCATGCGAGAAATGCCGTAAAGCGCAAGCAGGACGATCGCGATCGCCAGCCCCGAAATTCGCGACAGGCCGGCGAACGGCCGCTCCACCATGCCGATCCAATGCAAATCCTTCTTTTCGTCGAGAAAGAAACTAAGGCCAACCATCGCGAGGAACGCGCCGCCGAAGCCGGAAATGGCAACATGCGCCCCCTTGATGATGCGCTCATAGGTCACGGAATCGGTTGCAGCGAGCATGAGCGCCTCAATCGGCCCCAAATCGGCAGCAACGCCGACGATCAGCAGTGGAAACAGGATGCGCATCCCGAACACGGCGATAATGATGCCCCAGGTCAGGAAACGGCGGCGCCAGATCGGATCCATGTCCTGCAGCACCGTCGCGTTGACGACGGCATTGTCGAACGACAGCGAGACTTCGAGCACGCCCAGGACAAGGATGATCCACAGGATGCCCAGCGTGCCGGAGATATTGTGGGTGATTTGCCATCCGAGCCACGCTCCGACGCCCAAGCAAAGTGCCGCGAAGGCGACCGATCCCTTGAAATATTTCAACATTTGTTCCCCGTCAGTCCTTGCTTCCGACGTTCCAACGCAGCCCCGAGCCAAAATGCCTGTCCAGCGTTGCCTCGGGCCAACCGCCTTATATTGGTCGAAGAGCGCTGCACATTGGTCGAATGGGGATGGCATATGGTATAGTTCGATCTAGCCGCCCAAACCAACGTCAGCGCATCAAAATGGAGACCTGGGATGCTGTTTCACGCCTCGATCGAAGCCGATAACCCGCAGCGGGTTGCCACCGCTCTTGCAAAGCTATGGGAGGGAAAGGCGCTGCCATTCCCTCCGGTTGCCAAAGGTTCGTGGGCGGCCTTTGCCAACGATGACCGGAACAGCGCAATTGAAGTCTATCCTCGCGGAACCCAACTGCGGATCGCAGAAGGCAATGCCGATGCGGGGAGCATCAACGTGCCGGGCAAACGCTTTGGCGCAACGCATCTAGCCATCGCTACCGTCTTGGACGCCGAGGAAGTGTTGTCGCTCGCCGAACGAGAAGCTTGGCCAGCAAGGATTTGTCACCGCGGTGGTATGTTCCACGTCATCGAAATCTGGATCGAGGGCTGTCAGATGATCGAAGTGCTGACAGCCGAGATGCAGCGGGAATATCTGGAAAATATCTCGGTTGAGAAATGGGAGCAAATGGTCGCTGCGACGGCGGCCTAAAATTAGGGCCTGATGGGCTCACGTCCCGCCCGGCGATCTTTGGGTTTCGACGTAGATTCGAAAATCTCGGTCTCGCCGCGAGATAACATGCCGCTGCGATCAGGTACGGACCACCCTTGACACGCTGTTAACCCGCCGCGCTTGCCTCTCGTCGGCCACGCACCTTAGACTCTTAAAAACGATTAGGATGGAGAGAGCTATGGCCTTGTATCCCAGGCCGATCGACAGCAGCTTCGATATTGGCAGCGGCCTGCTAGAAGCCGACGAGACCATCATGGAGACCGGCCATGTAGAGGTCGATGCCTATGTTTCGGAGGAACGCTGGGAGCTCGAGCGGGAGATGTTCGGCAAGATCTGGCTCTGCATGGGCCGGGAGGAGCAGGTGGCCGAGCCGGGCGACTGGATCGTGCGCGATATCGAGTGCCGTGACACCTCGGCTTTGATCGTGCGCGGCAAGGACGGTGTGGTTCGCGCCTTCCACAACGTCTGCTCGCATCGGGGCATGCGGCTGGTGTGGGGCACGAAAGGACGTGGCGGCAAGTTCAGCTGCCCCTATCATGCATGGCTGTTCGATGGGCAGGGGGCTCTCACCCACATTCCCGATCGACGATGCTTCCCCCACGTCGACCAAGCCGCGAGCGGCTTGACCCCGATCAGCTGCGATATCTGGAACGGCTTCGTCTTCATCAATTTGAGCAACCAGCCGTCGCAGACGTTGCGCGCGTTCCTCGGGCCGCTCGCCACGCGCCTCGACGGTGCTCCGTTCCAGGACTTCCCGCACAGCCTGTCCTTGTCCCAGGAGGTAGTCGGCAATTGGAAATTGGGTATCGAGGCGGCAAGCGAAGGCTACCATGTCCAGGCGCTCCATACCCAATCGGTGGGCGGCATGCTCTCCACCACGGACAATCCCCATGTCCATTTCCTCGCCTGGGAACCGCTGGGTCCACACCGCACTGCGACGATCCCTTGCAACCCCGCCTACCGTCTGCCGGAGAGGCGCGTCGTTCAGAAATTTGCCGGCCGTCATGGTCAGCAGATGATGGTCGAAGGCGGCATGACTGGAAACGTTAGCGGGGACTTCCTCAGCCACCCTGCGATCAATCGCATCAAGACCGATGTGTTCGGTAACGACCAGTTTAATATCTTCCCGAATTTTTCGATTCACATCTCGGTTAACGGTTATTGGACCACTAGCTATTGGCCGATCAGCAAGGGCCGTTCGCAGTGGCTGACCACTTTTTATTACAAGCGGCCGAAAAGCCTAAGGGAGGATTTTTCGTTGCGCGTCGTTGGCGCACTTCAGCGCGATATCTTCGCTGAAGACAATAGCTGCTTTCAGAAGCAGCAGCGGGCGCTTGAGTCGGGCGCGCGCAAATTCATCCAGCTCGGTGAGGGCGAAATCCTGCTTCGCCACCAACTCGCAGTGTTGGAGGCGATCACCGGCAATCACAAGCCGGAGGCATTGGCTGCAGAATAAGGTTCGGCATGCAAGGCGTATGTCGTACCGGCACACAGGCCCCGTGTGGCGGCCTCATCGGCTGGTCGGCCAGACTGGGGGGCTAGGCAGCGGTCGCGCTTCGTCACGCAGTACCGAGCGGATCAGCATCTCTTTGATATAACGGCGCCAGAAGCGATCGGCATCGGGGGTTGAAAAATCCCGGCCGTTGAGCAGCCCGCTCATTCTGCCCATGACTACCCAGGCGGTGATCATCATCGGCACCGACGCATAGAAAACGCTTGGATCGACATGGTCGTCGATCAGCCTCTCTGCCTTGCCTCGGTCCAATGTTCGCCCGATCTTGGCATTGAACTCGCGCGATACTTCGAACACCTTGCTGGCTGAATTCAGCCATTTGGCATTGTGGGTCGCCGTGTCGATGGTCATCACAGCCGCCGGCTGGCCATAATAATCAAAAATCGTCCCGATGAAGTCGGCGAGCACATCGAGGACAGGCGCGCCATCATAGTCGATCTGGGATAAACGTGCGTGGGCGAGGCTTGCTTCCTCGTCCGCGACAGCCTTGTAGAGACCTTCCTTGGAGCCGTAGTAGAGATAGACCAGCTGACGGCTGACACCGGCACTGGTTGCGATCGCCTCCATGCGCGCGCGATCGAACCCCACATCGGAGAATTCCTTCCGGGCAGCATCGATAATCCGTCGCAGCGTCGCCGCCAAGCTGCGCGAACCGCCGCCAACGCCGCTCTCATCCGAGCTTCCCATCGTTCGACCTTATGCGTCATCGCGTGCGGAAGAGCACGCGGTCGGATCACATTTGTGCCCCGCTGGGCTTGCGGTGTGATGCCGTGGCCCGGCATTGACGCACGCTCCAGCTCACGCAGACAGGCGTACTGCCATGTTGTGCGAGAGGGCCCGCCGTGATCTCGCGTACATTCCTGCCATAGCCGGACGAAATCCGCAGCTGCATCGTCCCGCCTTTGACGTCCACGCTTGCTGTCCGCGAGGGGAGACAGCAGCGATGGAGTTCCCGACCGATGATGGCCGCGGTGAAGATCGCCGTTGCATTTTTCAGCTCCAGATTGCGGACGGAAGCGGGGTCTTCGGTGACGCCGCCCCGCCCACCTGGCCGGAGCGCCGCTATTCTGCCGCTATCCTGAAGTTGTTGTCGTTGAAGGAGGCTTCGAACACCGCCGCGAGGTGCTTGCAGAGGGCTTCTTGGTCTCCAAACTGGGCGACCTTCTTGGCCCCGCTGCCCAACACCTCCTGCTGTTGCACGAGGGCGAGGTTGTCTTCCATCAGCGTATCGCGGTTCAGGGCGAGCGCGTACTGCGTAGCGAAGACCGCGCGCAGGTTCTTCGGCCGCTCGAAGTGGTAAACCGCTTCCCAATGGGTCTTGTTGGCTGCGAGTGGCCAGAAGCGATGCAGCCACCAGCCGCCCATGGCTGCATGGACGATGAAGTTCGGGAACAGCACGTATTGATCGTTGTTCCAGAGGTTCGACTGGACCTTGTTGATGTCCGGATGCCCTGCGAAGGACATGTTGAGGCCGACCCCGCGCTCCGCCTCCGCGGTGATCGGCGCGACGGCGGTGAAGGAAAACGCCTGGACCAGCTTTTCCGGCGAGAGCTCATATTCCGGGTTGCGCGGGACTGACTGCATGCGGTGAGCGCCGAGAATCTGCGTGTCCAGCGAGTGGACGTAAGGATTGTCCTTGGAGGAGAGCATCTTGCTCACCGTTCGCGCGTGGAGCGCGCGAACATGATAGGCCTCGCATTGCGCCTCGATCGCGAGCTTCCAGTTTGCGTCGATGACGGCGCCAATACGCGCGGTGTAGGGATAGCTCCCGAACGGCAAATCATGAACGCGATCGAATACCGGACCCAGATACTCGGCGAGTGTCTGCGTGCCGCTGGCATCGAGATTTACGAAGATGAAACCTTCCCAGACGTCGCACCGAACGGGGCTCAGACCGCTCTCAGCCTTGTCGACATGAGAAAAGCAGCCCTCGTCCGGCACGTTGAGAAGCGCGCCGGTCGCGTCGTAGAGCCAAGCGTGATAGGGGCAGCTGAACTTGCCGCCGCGACCGCGATCGGCCCACACCAGCTTCATGCCGCGGTGCGAACAGATATTGTGGAATGCCCGGATCTTGCCGTCGGATCCCCGCACGATGATGAGCGAGACCGAACGGATACCCACCTCGCGAACGATCCAGTCCCCCGCGTTGGGAATCTCGGCCGCTTCGGCGATGTTCAGCCAGATGCGGCCGTAAAGCTCCTTCTCGGCCTCGAAGCGCTCCGTGGCGTGGTAGACACTCAGATCGACCTTCCCGGTCTCCATGATAGCGCGGTCGGGGCAAAGGCTGCCGGAGCCCAAATCGAACTCAAGGTGCTGTTTGGCGGACATCTCTCTCTTCTCCATCAAAAGGCGGCGACCACATCCGTTACCATATTTTATCATGGGCGGATTGCTCGCATGTAGAACTCCGCCATGGTTTCTTTGGACGCACCGTCATCTACAAGCTCGTGCGACCCCATGTAAAATTTCAGCATGGGCCAGAGCGAAAACCGGCCGACAACGAGGAGTGTGGCCATAATATGGATCGATACGGCATCCACCCGATCCGACACCTCACCCGCCTGCTGGCCCTTCTGAACCGCTACGCTCAGCCTTCTCATAAGCTCGGCTCGCAGCTTCTTCGCCCGAACATCCTTCCTGATGTGCGCACCGCGATGGAGAGCCTGATCGATGGTGATGGTGACCGCTAGCTCGTTGCTCTCGAAAATGTCGTAAATAACCAGAAAGCTTTGTTTGATCGCTTCGAGCGCTGGAAGACCTTCAAAGTCGACCGCAAGCTGAGCCGTATAGAGCTCCTCTGCCAAATACGACAGAACGAGTGCGTATAAATCACGCTTCCCATCGAAGTAGTGATAGAGGAGTTGCTTACTTACACCCGCTTTCTTGGCGATCTCGTTTGTAGAGGTTGACGCGAACCCTTTAGTGCCGAATTCCTGGAGGGCGACATCGAGAATGCGGGATATCGTATCGGAAAATCCCCAGGCCCCCTTGGCGTTCGCCCTCACCTCCTCCATTGCACATACCTTGCCGTCGCTCAGAGCTCTTCGGAGACTCCCAGCACCTGCTCCATGCGGAACCGTTCGGGAATTCTCTCGACACCGATTTGTCGATCGATCTCCTCATTATACCAGTAAATCGCCTGCTCGTGAACGCCGAGCAGCACCTCGGTGAGTTCGCCGGCCTCCATCGCGCGGCGCATGCCCGGGAAGAGCGAGACATCCTCGCTCAGAATTTTCCGTGTCATGGTATCGAACGTGTCCCAATAGCTCTTATCTTCCTCCGGCGAACCCATGGTCTTGCCCAGATTATACTGCTCCAGCAGCATACGTCCTTGCGAGATCGGCCAGAAGTTCATCCAGCTCAGCCCGGAAGGATCGAGGCTGAAAAAACCATTCGGGAACCTCGGAAATGCCAAGGTGTAGCGGCTGAACAGCGTCTCGGTCTTGATCTGCGCTTCCTGGCCGCTGTTCGCGAAGATCGTGTTGGCTCCGCGCTTCATCGCATTCATGCGCGCGTGCCCGCTCTTCAGGCGGAATACGGTGAAGCTCTTAGGATGGATGAACGGGGCGATGGTCTTCGTGTGCACCGTCTGGATGTGGTAGTTCTCGATGAAGTTATCGAACGCCGACTTCCAATTGCATTCCAGCTCGGCCCGAATGACCCCCTTCACGGAGAAATCCTCAATCGGGAAGGATCCGACGTTCGCCTCGATCGGAGCGAGAAATTCGTGGAGAGGCGATGCCCCTTCATTCTGGTTGATAAAGATGAACCCCCGCCAAACCTCGCAGCGCACCTGGAGAAGCGGAAGTTTCTGTTTGTCCAGACAGGCGAAATTATGAGCTTCGGGGACGGAACGGAGCTTGCCCTCCAGATCGTAGCCCCAGGCGTGATAGGGGCAGATGAAGCGCTTGGCGTTCCCTTCCGCTTCTGTCAGTAGCGCCGCCCCGCGGTGGCGACAGACGTTGCGAAATGCGCGCACCTGACCATCGGCCGAACGACTGACGATGACCGACAGGCCGAGTTGTTCGAACAGCTTGTAATCGCCGGTTTCAGGCAACTCGCTGACATGGCCCACGTTCAGCCAGGTCTTCTTGAACAAATGCTCCTGTTCAAGTGCATAGAATTCGGGGTCGGCATACCTCCCCGCCGGCATCGGCGGCATGGGCGGCATCTCCTCGGGATAGGCGGACCGCCCCATTTCGGCATCTACCGCCTGTGCTATGACCTCGCTGAGGACATCATCGCTCATCTTCATTCCCGTTCTCCCTACTGGCCGCAGGAGCGGCTACCGCCGTCAGGCGTATGCCGAACCCATCTCGAGCGACTCGACCAGCGTCGGCGAATGCGCGGACTCGCCACCATCAACCGGGAAGATCTGGCCCGTGATGAAGGAGGCCTCGTCCGAGGCAAGAAAGGCGACCATAGACGCGATGTCATCGGGCCGGCCGACACGCGTGAGCAGGGCATGCCGCTCGTGCAATGCAATGAATTTCGGGATCGCCTTGTGCAGCGCCTCGTCGGCGATCATGCCCGGCGAAACCGCGTTGCATCGAATACCTTGCTTGCCATGCTGCGAGGCGATGTAGCGGGTGAGGATCTTCACTGCCCCCTTGGACGTACCATAGGCTATGCGCACGTCGTCCCCGTAGAGCCCCGAGCCGGAGCTTGTGTTGATGATCGCGCCGCCGCCCTGCTTCAGCATGTACGGGATGGCATAACGCGCCGCCACGAAATAGCCGCGGACGTTGACGTGCATCATTGCGTCCCACAGCGCGAGCGGCGTCTCCAGCGCGTTGGTATCGGTGCCGAGATCGCCCATATTGGTGAGCGCCGCATTGTTATGAAGGATGTCCAGCTTGCCGAAATGTTCGACGGTGGAGTCGATCATGGCTTTGATGGAAAGCTCTTCGCCGGCATCGAACTGAACGGGGAACGCCTTGTCGCCGTGCAACGCCGCGACCTCCTCTGCGCCCGCCGCATTGACGTCGGCGACGGAGACCCACGCACCCTCTTCCACCAGCCGCTTCACCACCGCGCGCCCGATCCGCCCGGCCGCGCCGGTGACTATCGCGACCTTTCCTTCCAATCCTCTCATTGCGCCTCTTCCTAATTGTAAGTTGGGGAAAGCCGATCAGGCGTGAGCTTCAGTCTTGCCGAACACGCGCTCGACGAGCGCCGTGTCGAGATATTCCTTCCCCTCGACCACCTTGCCGTTACGCACGATGAACAAAAAGTGGTAAGTGTTCTTATATTCCTTGCCGTCGGCGAACAGGAAGTCGCCCTTCGCCTCCATCGCCACACGGTCCTTCTCGGCGGTGGTGGCGACGATCTCGAACTGCGCTCGCGGCGCCGAGCTCATGAAGCGGCTGGCGTCGAGAAGGGCGCTGCGCTCCATATATCCCGAGCCGAGCACCCACCAGGTCGCGTCCTCGGCAAGAAGCGTTTCGGCCCGCTCTACGTCGCCCTTGGACATTGATGTCATCAGGTCGATTGCGATCTTGCGGTTTGCCTCGATATCCATCCCGTTCCCGTTCCGACGCGGTTACATGTTCTGATGCGCTGCCCTTCGCCCTGCCCAAGGTTAAGGTACAAGCGGTGCGAAGGGTACGAGTACGGGCGCGAGCGGTCGATACCGAACGATTGTACCACTGGGCAAACGATTGGCCGTTGGCGACACCGGGAGACCCTTCATAAGGCGCTGGACGCCAGCATCGTGACGCCGGCGGTGGTCCGCTTCGCGCCACCCCCGGTTCGCGCAATCGACGAAACATAGGCCGTTCAGGATGAGGATTAGATGACGCATTGGGACGGGTTGGCGGAGAGGACCGCCCTGGTAACCGGCGGATCGCGCGGTATTGGTCACGGGATCGTGAAGGCGCTGGCCGAAGCGGGTGCCCAGGTCTTCTTCTGCGGGCGCGATGCGGCGGCTGGGCGGCGGGCTGAGCAGGAGTTGACCGGAGCCGGCCTCAAGGTCCGCTTCCTGGTGGCAGATCTCCAAAGCGAAAAGGCGGTCGAGCAGATGGCCGCGGCAATCGGATCCCAGGCCGAGGTCGACATCCTTGTCAACAATGTGGGTGGTGCGCATGACGCGGGCGCGGGATCGAGGCCGTTCGATCACATTCCGGCCCGGGACTGGCTAGGCACCTTTGTTATATGCGTCCAGAGCATAGTCCTAGCGACGAACAGCTTTCTTCCTGCGATGAAAAAGAAAGGCTGGGGCCGCGTCATCAACATATCGAGCACGTCAGGGGTTGAGCCTGGACTGTCACCAGCCGACTACGCAACGGCAAAGGGCGCGATCAACACCTTGACGGTTTCGCTCGCGACTACGCTCGCAAAGACCGGCATTACCGCCAACACCATCTCGCCCGGGCCGATCCTGACCGACGCCCTGCAATCTTATATCGATACCATTGCCGCTGCGCGGGGCTGGGCCGAGACCGGCGATGCTCTCGAGCGAAGGTTCGTAGACGAAGTTATGCCGCTGAAGGTCAGCAGGATCGGGCGGCCCGCAGATATCGGTGCGGCGGTCGCCTTTCTCGCGAGCCCGGCGGCCGACTATATCACTGGCGCGAATCTGCGAATCGACGGCGGTTTATCGGCGGCTGTCTGAACCGTTACTACCGCTGGCTCAGCACTGAGAGGATGGAAATGTCTACGGAAACTAGCAAGCAAGAAGCGAACAAGCAGATTGTCGTCGAACACTTCCGGCTAATGAGCGAGGCGCGCTTCCTCGACGCGCTCAAGGATTTCGCACCCGACGCGGAATGGTGGGTCATCGGCCACGGCGTCCATGGCGGTTCGAATTCGATGCAGGATCTGATCGCGGCGTACAGTGGCCCGGTCCCGCAATATTTCCCGAATGGCAATCCAATCGATCTTACGCTGCTGGTTGCGGAGGGGGACTGGGTGGTTGCCGAAGGGGTCGGGCAAGGGCCGGTGATCACCGGAGCGGGGAAACCGTACCAGAACCAATATGTCTGGCTGTTCAAGATCGTCGATGGCAAGGTCAGGATCTTCAAGGAATATTTCGATACGCTCCACGCCGAGGAGCGGATTTTCGGCCGAAAGCTCGTCGACGGCTGAGCGTGGATTGTTCTACGATTTCTTCCGGTTGCTGGCGAACCATCCGTCTTAATTGGTTCGGTAGTAGCGCGGGCAAAGTGAAGGGTGCAAAATGCAAGGTTTGATTGACAAGGTAGCGGTCGTCACTGGGGCCGCCGGTCGCATCGGGCGCGCGGTAGTCGCCCGCCTGATCAAAGAGGGGGCGTATGTTACCGTCGCCGACGTCAACGGGGACGGTGCCCGCGAAGTGGCCCAGCCGCACGGTGATCGCGCCTTTGCGGTCGCGTTCGACGCCGCCGACGACGCTTCTATCGAGAGCCTGATCGCGGAGGCAGTTCGACAGTTTGGTCGCATCGATATTCTCCATAATAATGCGGCTCTGGTGAACCTCGGCGAACTTGGGCCTGATACCAACGTGCTGGAAACGCCGCCCGCGTTGTGGGACGCGACGATGCACATCAACGTTCGGGGATATTTCCTGGCGTCGCGCTATGCCATTCCACATATGATCGCGGCCGGTGGAGGGGCGATTATCAACACGAGTTCAGGCGCGAGCCTGTTTGGCGACGACGTTCGCATCGCCTATGGCGCGTCGAAGGGCGCGGTGAACGTACTGACAAAATACATCGCCGCGCAGCACGGTAAACAAGGCATACGCTGCAATGCGATCTGCCCCGGGATGATTGCAGACGAGGCCATGTTGAAGGCAGTGCCCAAGATGGCTGCTCTGCATGTGCGACATAGCCTCTTAACGCGGATTGGCCGACCCGACGATATCGCCTCGATGGTCGCCTTTCTGGCTTCGGACGAAGCGTCTTTCGTAACCGGCCAGATCATCTCTGTCGATGGCGGGGAAGCCTCGCACTCGCCGGCGATGATGGATTCGCTGGAAATGGAATCGGCTTATTCGTAACAGTAGCGCTTTACGCAACCTGATCGCCGCCTATCTGCCCAGGCGGCGATTCCTTCCACCCGCGGTCGCGAAGTGATCATCTGAACGATACCGCTGCCTGCGAGCGCCGCAGCCCCATCGCGCGATGCGCCGCGGCCCTGGGCACCTCCGCTCGTCCATATGGCCTACTGTGGTTCGTCAATCCTAGACGCTCTGCACGAACGCTTGGAGGGCGGCGTTGGTCGCCTCCGGCGCCTCCTGCTGGACCCAGTGCCCCACGTCCTCGATCAGAGTGGTGCCGCGATAGTCGGCACAATGCGCGCCGGGATCGCTATACAGATCGAAACCCCGCACCTGCGTCCGGCTGACGTCGAGCGTTCCGGCGATGAAGCAACTCGGCTGAACAAGCTTTCGGTTCACGACCGGTCCACGCTCCGCGAAGTCGATGTCCTGCGCACGATAGCGGTTGAGTGGTCCATGCCAGCCACTGCGACGGAAGGCGGTGCGGCACGCGAGCATGTAGGCGTCGTCCATCCACGACGGAAAAGGGTCCGGCAAGACCATATCGTCGAGATACGGCGCGTCTGGCCCTTTGGCCGCCATCCAGTCGGGGAAACGATCCGGCCGGGGAACACCGTCGACCGTCAGCATGTCGGGCCCTTTGCTGCCGGCGAAGCCGTGCCGCAACGCGCCCGAGAAGGTGTAGTAGATTTTTCCCAAGGGGTCAGGGTCCGCCGCCAGTTCAGCCTCCGCCACGCCAGGTTTCTGGAAGTAGAGCTGGTAGAAAAACTGGGAGTCGCTGACCGCACGTTGCAGATCCAGCGGGTTCGTGTCGCCCACCGGAACATAAGGAACGGCGAGGCTCGCGACGGCTGCCACCTTGTCCGGATGGCGTAGTGCGGTCTGCCAGACAATCGGGGCACCCCAGTCGTGGCCGAACAGGATCGCCCTGCCGCCGAGAGCATCGATGACAGCAACGACATCCTTGCAGATCGTCGTCATCTTGTAGGCTTCGACCTCGCGTGGCGCATCGCTCTGTCCATAGCCACGCACGTCCATCGCCGCGATGCGGCGTCCCACTCTGGCGAAATATTCGATCTGGAACCGCCAAGAAGCAGCGATTTCCGGAAAGCCGTGGACACATAGGATCGGCGCCGGGTCTCCAGCGGGGCCATCGGCAATGACATGCAATTTCGTCGTGCCATTTCGCACGTGGAAGCTTTCCACGACCGTGCTCCCCTTTTGCTTCCAGACAAGGCTGGAACCAGGATCAACCAGCCTACACCGGCCGGCCTCGATTGGCAGCGTTCAACACGGCCGGGCGACTGAAGAACCTATCGAGGGCAAGGGGTGCGCCCAACCCTGACCAGCCGCTCATCGCGTGAGCGAGCCCATGGTCATGGCCATTGAGCAGGGAATGGCGCCGGCCGTTTGTTAGGTATTCAAGGAATCCCAGCATCTCCCATCGTCGACTCGCAGTGGCCTGGACATTCTATAGAATATTTAATATAGAGCCGATCTGCGCATCAACGCGGTAATTGGAGGGCCATGCAGCGTCTGCAATCCAAAGGAACGCCGGGAGGTGATTTGGATATCGCTGTTGCACCGGTCCATGCGACCACGTTGCGCGGTGTGGTGGTGGCACGTCTGCGCGAGGCGATTGTGTGCGGCGCGATCCCGCCGGGGGCATTGCTTCGCGAGTGCGAGCTTGCCGCGCGGCTAGGCGTCAGCGCGACGCCGGTTCGCGAAGCGCTGGGCGAGCTTGCCGCCGAAGGGCTGGTCGAAATCGAGGCACACCGGCTGAAGCGCGCGTCGCCAATTGACTTGGATGCAACGCGCGACCTGCTCCAAGTCCAGGCGCATTTATGGCGGCTCGGCTATCAATGGGGTGTGCCCCGCGTCGGCCCGGGTGAGATCGAATGGCTGAGCGAGGCGGTCGGCGCCTATCGTGATGCCCTCGCGGCGGGCAACGTGCTTGCCGCGATCCGCGCGAGCCATGAATTCCACAGCATCATCATCACCGCCTCCGCAAATCGCGAGCTGCTTCGTGCGACGCTCGATCGGCGTGCGCTGGTGGCGCGCTTCATCCTGCTGCGCGGGCGCCGCACCGTCTCGGCGGCGGGCCTGCGCCGACACGAGGAGATGCTAGGCGATGTGCGCGGCGGCGATGTCGCCTCCGCGCTTAGTCGACTGGACTCCATGTCCGCCCGCCTCATCGAGCTTACCGCCTCGCCAACCTGATCCCAAATTCCCCTTTTCCCTGGAGAATCCCGCATGGATTTCGAGCTTCCCGAAGAATATCGCGCCTTCCGCGACACCGTTCACCGCTGGGTCGATGCCGAAGTGCCGAAGGATTGGGCGCGGCAGCTGGAGATGGACGAAGACAACTATCCCTTCGCTCTTTGGGACAAGTTTACCGAAGCCGGCTTTCATGGCGTGGGGATTCCCGAGGAATATGACGGGCAGGGCGGCGACGTCCTGATGCAGATGCTGCTGGCGCGCGAGCTGGCCCGTTCGCTGGGGGGGCTCGCCTGGATCTGGGGAATCACGTCTTTCGCTGGATCGAAGTCGATCGGGCTCTACGGCAGCCCCGAGCAGAAGAAGAAGTTCCTACCGCTGATCGCGACCGGGCAATTGAAGGCGGCAATCGCCTTTACCGAACCAGCCGGCGGCACCGACCTCCTGGGAGCGATGGGCACCACCGCGACGCGCGTCGACGGCGGTTGGACGATTAACGGCGAGAAGATCTGGAGCTCTTCGGCTCACGTTGCCGATTATCTCCTGGTCATCGCCCGCAGTGACAAGACGGTCGAGAAGAAGCACCAAGGATTGACCCTCTTCTGGGTGCCGACCAATACGCCCGGCGTCAAAATCACGCCGCTCCCGAAGCTCGGCATGCGCTCCATGGGATCATGCTCCATCCACTTCGAGGATGCCTTCGTACCGGACGAGCTGGTCCTGGGCGAACCGCACAGGGCCTGGTACATGCTGCTCCCGACGCTCAATAACGAGCGGATCATGGTCGGTGCCTTTTGCCTGGGCGTGATCGACGGGGTCCTGGAAGACGCTCTCGATTACGTCAAGCAGCGCAAGGCTTTCGGCGGGATCATCGGCCGCTTTCAGGCGCTTCAGCACTACATCGCCGACATCGCAACCATGCAGAAGACCACCGAACTGATGCTGCACTATTGTGCCGACAAGCAAAGTCGTGGAGAAAATGTCGGCACAGAGGCGAACATGCTCAAGCTAATAGCGTCTGAAAACGCCAATCAGGCTGCGGATCTCGGCATCCAGATCCTGGGCGGCATGGGCTATTCGGCAGAAACCGACATGCAGCGCTACTGGCGCGACAGCCGCCTCTGGCGCATTGGGCCGATCACCAACGAGATGGTGAAGAACGGCATCGCCGAGAGCCTCGGACTGCCGCGCTCCTTTTAGGCGGCGGATTTTAGGCGGCGGACGACGATCCGGCGGTGGGGTAGCGTGCTGTCCTACCTGTTGATAGGTCCCCGATGGTCGGCGACCCTGCAGGTCTGGCGAGTATTGGTGTGATCGGGTGATGGAGAGGTGGCGATGAAGGCTTTGTACCTGGAAGCGGCCGACGGGCCAGAGAGCACCCGCGTTCAGGATGTGCCGACGCCAATGCCGGGGGCAGGTGAGGTGCGCGTCGCACTGAAGGCGGCATCGATGAACCATCGTGAGCTGTTCATTACCCACGGCCAATATCCGGGAATGGTGCTGCCTGCGATCCTCGGCTGCGATGGCGCGGGCGTAGTCGACATGGTCGGTGAAGGCACGAGCGGGGCGAAGATCGGAGATGAGGTCGTTCTCTATCCCGCGCGCAACTGGGGCCCCAACCGGCATGCGCCGGCGGCCGACTTCGGGCTGCTCGGCATGCCGTTTCCCGGCACGATCGCTGAATATGTGTGCGTGCCCGCCGACAATCTGGCGCCGAAGCCCGCGTTCATGACCTTTGAGGAAGCCGGCGCGATGCCGCTGACGGCGCTTACCTCGTGGCGCGCGCTGATGTTCAAGGGCCGGCTCCAGCCGGGCGAGACGCTGCTGATCTCAGGCATCGGCGGCGGCGTCGCTACGTTTGGCCTCGCCTTTGCCGTCGCTCTTGGCGCCAACGTGTATGTCACCGGCGAGAGCGAAGAGGTGCTGGAACGCGCCTATGCGATGGGTGCCAAGGGCGGCTTGCTGTTCACCGATCCCGAATGGCGCAAGAAGGTGGGTAAGCTTACGGGCGGTATCGACGTAGTGCTGGACGGCGCGCCTTCTCCGAGCTTCGCCAACTATGTGCGCGCCATCAATCCCGGCGCGCGGATCGTGATCTACGGATCGACGGCGGGTAATGAGATCAAGTTCAACGCGACCGACATCTTCCTGAAGAGTGCCAGCATCGTCGGCAGCCAGGTCGGCGATCCGCAGGATTTCCGCGAGATGCTGGCCTTCGCCGCCGAGCACCAGATCCGCCCGGTGATCGAGCGCACGTTCCCGCTCGACCAGGCAAAGGAAGCGCTGCTGACACTGCGCGACGGGCATAAATTTGGCAAGATCGCGGTGACGATGTGACCGGCGGCCTGTTCGACCTCGCGGGCAAGCATGCGCTGGTCACGGGAGGCGCGCAGGGTCTCGGTCGGATGATCGCGGAAGGGCTGCTGCAGGCAGGCGCTACGGTCGCAATCACCTCGCGCAAAGCCGACATGTGCGAAACGGCGGCGAATGAGATGGCGGCGCTTGGCCGCTGCGTGCCGCTACCCGCCGACCTCTCGACGCCCGAGGCTGCGGGCGATCTGGTTGCCCGCTATCGGGCGGCGGTGGGCCCCTGCAACATATTGGTCAACAACGCCGGAAAGACCTGGGGCGGCGAGATCGACAGCTTCCCCGACAAGGCTTGGCCGGGCGTGATGGCGGTAAATGTGCAGATCCCCTTCACCCTGGTGCGCGAGCTGCTGCCGGAGCTCGCCGCGGCGGGCACGCCTGACGATCCAGCTCGCGTCATCAACATCGGCTCGGTGGCCGGCGTCCGGACCGAGCGGCTCCACGCCTACAGCTACGCCGCGTCCAAGGCCGCGGTGCACATGCTCACTCGCGATCTCGCTGGCGACCTGGCCGAGCGCAATATTGCGGTCAATGCGGTGATTCCCGGCTTCTTTCCGACCAAGATGACTGCGCACATGCGCGATGACGAGGGCGTCGATCCTACGCTCCTCGCACATATCCCGCTCCGCCGGATGGGGCGGGCGGACGACATCGCCGGGATCGTGGTGTTCCTATGTGGTCGTGGCGCCGCCTACATCACCGGCGCGCAGATCCCGGTTGACGGCGGCGTCACCGGCTGCGGCTGAGCGGCGGAGGAGCGCCGCCGCCTGGTTGTTCCATCCCAGTTTGCTCGGCGCTTTCGCCGCGGTTGGTCGGCTACTCGCGCGACACCGCCAACCCGATCATCGGAGTGCGCCGCGCTACAGTGTGCACCAGCAGCCAGCTCCGTACCAGCGCGGTGCATGCTGTTCGGGGGCTAGCGACACAGAAGATTAACCGACAGCAAGCGCCAGAACGCGAAGCCGGCCGCCGTTCAGACCGGCTCAAGCGCGAGTGTGCTCTGCGGACAGGCCTCGGCGCCCTCGCGGGCGCGGTCTTCCAGACCTTCGGGTACCCGCTCCTGCTCGACATAGACGATACCGTTGGCATCGAGCTTGTACACCTCAGGGCAGATTTCCGCGCATAGGCCGTAGCCACAGCATGCCGGCCGATCGATCACGACCCTGAAGCGCTGCTCCGCCATTTTTCCTCTCTCTTCTTAGCCTGATCGTTGTTGAATAAGTTAGCCAATATTTGTATAGTTTGGTCTAAACGTACAATCAAGGGGAAGGATGCCATGCGGCAGAATGCAGGCCTTATGTTGCGCGATGGGACGACGCTGGACGACCTTGTCAGGCGAGATACCAACGAGGTGGCGCTGCGCGTGATGACCGACGAGGAACTCTATCGGCTCGAGCTCGACCGACTGTTCGCGAAGACTTGGCTGCTGCTGGGGCACGAGAGCGAAATTCCCGAACCCGGCGATTTCATCGTCCGTGACATGGCGGAGGACAATGTGATCGTCACCCGGGACCGGGATGGCAAGATCCACGTCTCGCTCAACGTCTGCTCGCACCGCGGCATGCGGGTCTGCCTAGGCGAGGCGGGCAACAAGATGGTGCATCAGTGCATCTATCACGGCTGGGCCTTCCGCCCGAATGGTGACTTCATCGGTGCGCCAGTCGAGAAGGAGAAGATGCACGGCAACGACGTAGCGAAGTCGTCGCTGAACCTGCGCAAGGCCAGGGTGCACCTTTATGGTGGCCTGATCTTCGCGACATGGAACATCGACGGGCCGTCCTTCGACGACTATCTCGGCGACAGCAAATACTATATGGATCAACTGTTTTGTCGGACCGACAGCGGGCTAGAACTGCTCGGTCCACCTCAACGCTTCGTCCTGCCATGCAACTGGAAGATCCCGTCGGAGCAGTCGGCCTCGGACGGGTTCCATACGCTAACCCTGCACCGCTCGCTCATGGAAAGCGGCATCATGGGCGGCATGTCGGAGACCATCTACGAGCAGGCGCCCGGCATGTACGGCGTCGATGTGGGCTGCGTGCAGGGCCATTCCCTGCGCTGCCTGGAGGCTGAGAAGACCTTCAAGATTTTCGCTGACATTCCGTTCGAGGGTAAGTCAGTCGAGGAACGATTGCAGCTGCTGACTCCGCCCGGCATAACGAAGGAGATGATCCCGGAGCTGTTCAAGAACCTATCGGCCGATCAGGTGGAGCAGCTTGCCACTTTCCCCCCACAGGTGGGTGGGCTGTTCCCGAACGTCTTGATCGTCTTCATCTTCGCGCCCCGCGCTGATGGAGGAGCATCGGGTGCGCTGACGCTCCATGCCTACGTCCCGAAGGGGCCCGATAAAGTGGAGTTCGTCAATTACATCTTTGCCGAGAAAGACGCGCCCGAGCAGATGAAGCGCGACATGCTTCAGAACGCGATACAGCAGACTGGCACGTCCGGCATGATCGAGCAGGACGACGCGGACGTCTGGCCGGTCATCATGCGAAACGCTCGCGGCAGCGCCAGCCGGGACAGGACGATGAAATATCAGGCGCTCCACGGTCACGAGCGGCCGGAGGGGTGGAAAGGGGGTGGCCTCCTTTATCCCGGTTTTACCAAGGACGACACCCAGTGGAACTGGTGGCTGGCCTATTACGACCTTATGGCCACCGCCTGACCCACAAGCAGGGAGAGCAAAGATGAGCTGGACGACCAAGCCGACCGCATCGCCGGACGCTACCACCATCATACGCGGTCTTGTTTCCAAGCTGCGCGTGCCTCTGGGTTCGCCGGTTTATAACCGTATCCTTGAGACCTTGTACGATGAGGCGGCGATGCTGGACGAGCGTCGCTTCGACGACTGGGTGGCGATGCTGTCACCGGACCTCATCTATCAGGCACCGATCCGCTTGACCCGTACCGGGCCGAACCGCGACCGAGACGTGGTACGCACGATGTTCCATTTCGACGAGGATTATGCATCCATTCTGCAGCGCACGGGGCGGCTGCAGAAAAGCGCCTGGGCCGAAGACCCGCCGTCGCGCTGCCGGCGCTTCATCACCAATGTGCGTGTCGGCCAGTGCGAGCGAGCGGGCGACTATGACGTCGTCAGCTACCTGTACCTGGAACGCTCGCGCGGCGACAATCCGGAGAACGAACAGCTGACCGCCGAACGGCGCGATGTGTGGCGCGACGTCGCGGGCGACTACAAGCTCGTCCAGCGCGAGATCATCATCGACCAGTCCGTGCTGGCAATGTCGAACCTCGCGATATTCCTCTAGCCAGATGGGCAGGCCATGCTCTGTGGTCGTGGTGGGCAGCGGACTAGCCGAGTTCGGTGTGCTGCGTGAGCCGCGCCGGCTGCTTCCGCCGCCGCGAACGAGCGAGGGCGAATGACGCGGGCTGGCGGAGGACGAAAGGGGCGGGCGGCACGGCTTCGTGGATGCGCGCGGCGTCCTGCGTGGCTATGCTGACCCACTCGCGCTGCGAAGAGCGAAGGGCGATGGATGCGCTTGTAGGGACACGGCTGTGAACAGTCTGCCGGGGGCGAGGCGGCAATCGTCTCGGGGGCGGCAAAGGGTCTTGGTTACGCCGTCTCGCGGCCACCTCGGCAACCTGTTGATCGAAGGAAGCACCGGAACGATGCTGGCCCAGACGCTGCAACAGGGCGTGCGGGGTGGTCTTGCATGCGAAGCGCGCTATACCCGCTTCCGCATGGGGCAGCGCACCGGCGGAACGGTGGTCAATTTCTACGCGATTGATGCTGATATGGGGCACCTAGACGCTGCGGACTGCAATTTCGGCAAAGTGAGCCCCCTTGGTAGGATCGGCTCGGCCGCAACGGAGTGGGGGCGCTTCAACATTCGCGCGCGAACCTTGCGGCGCTGGAACGCACGGCGTGAGGCACATGCTTACGGTGCATAGCGGCCCGCCTTCAGCGGGCGGCGATCTGCCGCGCAGCGTGGTCAAGATTCTCAGCGGCGCGATCCAAGCGATCGCCAACCGAGGGGTGAAGCGGCTGTCGATGAGCGACATCATCGATGCGAGCAACGTTTCGCGCGGTACGCTCTACCGCTATTTCTCAAACAAAGACGAGGTGCTCGCCGCAGTCGCGGAATATGTCTGCACCGAGTTCGAGCGCGGCATCGCCGACGCGGGAGACGGCATCGCCGACCCCACCGAACGGATGCGCGCGGTCCTGCGTTTCTACGCGCGCTATACGCTGAAAAGTAGCGCCAGCCGGATCTTCGAGGTCGAGCCGGCCTTTCACCTCGCATTCTTCCGCGACCGCTTCCCCCGCTACGAAATCGCGGTACTGAATGCGCTGGAACCTTTCTTCGCTCACCTCGATGCGATCGGAGCGACATGGATGGACCGCGCCGGGACTGTCGACATGATCATCCGTACCCATTTGAGTTCGATCCTCGTGCCCATCGATCAGGACTGGATCCGGCGTTGGGAAGAGATGATCGGCAAGATCGCGGATCTGGTGCGCTCCCCATCCTTCGCCGGCGACACTGTCGATTGAGCCGGCACGTCCTCTCCGAGGCAGATGAGCCTGCGAGAGGATCTTGCGCTTTCTCGATAGAGGACGATTCCTGCTATGGGGAACGTGCCGATATATTCGCCGCGGGCGATTATTCAGATCGTATAGCCGCGGGCCGGGGGTCGTTGCTCCCGCATCAGTCATCGATGGCCCGACAATTTGCCGAGAAGGAGATGAATTATGCTGACCGAGGAAGAACGTACCGCAGCCGGCGAACTTTTGGCGAGCTTCGGATCGGTTGCGATGAAGCGGATGATTGACGAGGGCGCGACGACCACCTTCGGCAATGAGATCGGTCAGCTCGCAATGGAGAATGTCTTCGCCCGCCTGTGGCTTCGCCCCGGGCTGGACCGGCGCTCGCGCAGCCTTCTTACGCTGGGCATCCTCATCGCGCTTCAGGCGCATGCGGAGCTGAAAGTGCACGTTCTGATCGCCCTTAAGAATGGCCTCTCGGTGGAGGAGCTTGAGGAGGTGATCTACCATGCGACCGGCTATGCGGGCTTTCCGGCAGCCAACGGAGCGCGCGTCGCGGCCGTGGAGGCGCTCCGCATGGAGGGCATCATCGAATGAATGTAAGGGCAGGAGCCGGCGCGGCGGGGTACGCCCTCAACCGATCCGGCATCTCGTCACTCGCACCAGAGAGCTGGACGAGCGGCTGCTGAATTGCCCCCCCTTCCCCCGGCACAGGCGCTCAGCCAAGTCTCACGCCGCCGGACCCCTGTTGCGGTCAATGCACAGCCTATCCCTTATACGGGCGCTTGGTTCACCATAGAGGCCGCTGCAGCACCGCGGCGCGGCGATCCCGAACAATCTTCTCGCGCTCGGCCGGCGCGACCCTCGGCGTGTCGGCCGGAAGGACCCGGGCGAGATCGGCAAGCTTCACCTTTCGCGCGGTCGGCACCGGCTGTGAGTCGCAATCGGTCCAGCGGCCTTGCACCGCACCGGACCGATAGCCTGCGGTGTCCAGCCAGTTGGCGACGCCCGGATCGCGATTGGCGATGACGACGCGCAGCACCCCATCCTTGTCTACATGATATTGTGAGCCATTGAGGCTGCTGTGGTTGTCGAACCAGTTGGTCGTCTCATAGATGTCGTTGGTCAGAATCATCGACGAATAGCCGCAGTGCGCCGGTACTTTTGCCTCGATGATCAGGGCCTCGTCCTCGCCGAGCTCGTAAGCGCCCTCGTAATAGAACTGGCCGACAAGGGCGCCGCCATTACTCACGTCGAGCACGCGGAGCTTGTTGATATACCCTTCGCGGCGCATCTGCTCCACGTGGTCGACAAGGAAGCCAGCCATGAAGAAGGCGCGCCTCGGGATATCCCGCAAGCGCGCTTCGATCTCCTGGGCGGTCGCGCGGGGCCTGCGCGCCGGCACGTCCACGCGCTCGATCGACACCGCCGGATCAACCTCCTTCGACCAGTCTTGACTTACCTGTCGGAGGAGCAGGGTTCTGGTATCGGGCTCCAGCTTCCACCAGTCACCCGAATAGCCTGCCGGGCGCGTTGGGCTGAGCAGCACATCGAATCGCCCCTCCGCATCAACCTTGAGCTTCGAGAAGTCGCCGTAGCTGAGCGCCCGGACTCCGCCACCGGTCTGATCCGGCGTCAAGCCCATCTGCCCCATTTTGAAGATGGTGAGGTTGCCGCGCCGCCCGCGCAGACGATAGGTGCCACCGGGCGTCACGATCGCGCGCTTGTAGATGGTGTCCGCATTGGGTTGCCCGACGTTCATGTAGAAGCTGATGTGCGGCATGAAGGCGGGGTGGTCTCCGTTCTGACCAAGCGCCTCTACGGTCTGCTGGAGCATCGCCTCGAGCATCAGTCTTGACACCTCGGCACGCATCTGAGGATCGTCGCGCAGCCGTTCGGGGACCCGTTCATACATGCGCGCCCACATGTCGCGCAGATCGTTCGCGAACTGATTCCAGGGCGCATAAGCCGGAGCAGGAGGCGCCGGCGGCAGGGACTCCACCGCGGCCCGCGGCGCCGGTATCGTACTCGTCGTCTCCGCGGACGCGCCTGCCACTAATGCCGACGTCACCATCACCATGACTCCGATCCTCGTGATCATATCTCTCTCTCCTGATAGCCGCTGCGTGCGTCTGGAAGCGACAGCGCACTTCAACCCGCAGCAGACCGTTAATCGCCGGGATGAAGCTGAGCGCGGGCGCCATATTGCTTGCCCCTGTCGAATAGGTTGGAATCGATCCTGACGTATCTCGTCTAGAAGAGCGGCGCTTCTGGCTTACCGACATACGCTAGCGGTGCGCGGTGGCGCAATCGTTGATGTGGCAGACGGGCGCCTTCGGGCCAATGATGGCCCCGCCAATTTTTTCAAGCATGCGCACCCGAACTGCTGCCTCGGATGGTGGCATGCCCGCAGGCGCAAGAGGCGTGCGTGGCGGAGTCATTGGCGCCGACTTCGTCGAGAGTTGACGGGCGCGAGGACGCAAATGCGCGTCGTGAAATGCGCCATCGCATCCTACCGATCCAACGATAGGTCGCACAAGGGCAGGCGCGGCACATGTTGGCGCATCGGATGGGGAGAGACATGGGCCAGCTGGAGGATAAGGTCGCGATCGTCACCGGCGCAGGGCGGGGGATCGGACGGGCGATCGCGCGGTTGTTCGCCGAGGAGGGCGCCAAGGTGGCCGCCGTATCGCGGACGCGCGCAACGCTGGACGAGACGGTGAGGGAGATTCGTAGCGCCGGCGGCACCGCCGTCGCGATCACTGCCGACCTGACCAGCAAGGACGCGGTGGACGCCGCAGTCAAGGCGACGATCGATGCATTCGGCACAGTCCATGTGTTGGTCAACAACGCCCATGACCGCAACGGCCAGCAGTCACCCTTCCTTGAAACGATGGAGGCGGGATTCCAGCAGCAGTTCGCCACCGGCCTGTTTCCCACCGTGCACTTCATGCAGGCATGCTACCCCTATCTGAAGGCGAACCGGGGCAAGGTGATTAATTTTGCATCGGGCGCTGGCGTGCTGGGTGCCGCTTCCTTCACGCCCTATGCGGCAAGCAAGGAGGCAATCCGGGCGGTATCGCGCGTCGCGGCGCGGGAGTGGGGTGCCGACCGGATCAACGTCAACATCATCTGCCCGACCAGTATGACCGACGCGCTCGAGGAATCGATCCGCGATCCGGCAATCCTGGAAATCGTATCGCGCACCCCGCTCGGCATTCCGGGATCGCCTTATGCGGAAGTGGCGCCGGTCGCACTGTTTCTCGCGACTGACGCCTGCAATTATATTACTGGGCATAGTTTCCATGTCGATGGTGGTAACCTGATGGACGCGGGGCGATAGCGCCTGCCGCATGCTGCGCAGCATGCGCCGCAGCATGCTCGCCCCGAGCTGAGCAGAGAGGACGCAGCATGCCCGCAGGCACGCTCCAATGGCTGAAGTCTTCCCGGCGATCCTTGACCGGCCGCGCTCGATCACCTGGACGGCGACGTGGCAATGGTGATGGCCCTGTCGCAGCCGGCGTCGCTGATGAGCGGCGATAGCTATTGCGTGTCCCAACGCAGCTTCGCGGCATCTCGTTGCATGTTGGCCGGAGACACGGGGTTCAGGGATTTTTCCCCAGCCCCAAGGGCAGCAATAAACCTAATTTTCTAGCAATGAGACCGGATCGGTTGACCGCGAGGAGTGAAAGGAAACGGCGTGACGGACAAGCTTCGCAAGGACGTGGTGGTGATCGGCTCGGGTGGCGCGGGTCTGACGTGCGCGCTGGTGGCGGCGCAGGCCGGGCTCGACGTTCTCCTCGTCGAGAAGGAGGACAAGCTCGGCGGAACCCTCTCTTGGTCCGGCGGCGGTGCATGGTTGCCGCTGAGCGATACAGCTCGCGAGGCGGGTTTTTCCGACAGCCGCGAGGAGGTGCTCACCTATCTCGATGCGATCGGGGAGGGAACATTCGAGCAGTCGCTGATCGAGGCCTATGTCGATGCCGCGCCGCGGCTGGCGGACCTGCTCCACATGCGTACGGACGTCCGCATGGTCGCCTATCCCGGCATGGGCGACTGGTTTCCCGAGGCTCCGGGCGCCAAGGCGGAGGGCGGCCGCACGCTGATGCCCGCCGAATATGACGGCAAGCGGCTGGGCGGCGACTTCAAGCGGCTGCGCCTGCCGCTGGAGGTGTTCAACGCACCGGGGGGCTTTATGGTCGATCTGCCCGATATTCCGCACCTCGGTGCGATCGGAAAATCCCTGAAGTCGACGATCTACGCCGTGCGGCTCTACGCCCGGTTCCTGCACGATCGCTTCCGCTTCGGCCGGGGCACACGGCTGACGATGGGCAACGCGCTGGCCGCGGGGCTGCTGAAGGCCGCACTGGAGGCTGGCGCGGAGATGTGGACCGACGCGCCGGCCATCGACCTGCTGCGAGACGGCCAGCGGGTATCGGGCGCCCTGATCCGCCACAAGGGCCGTGAGGTAGCGGTGGAGGCCACGCGCGGCGTGCTGCTCGCCTCCGGCGGCTTCTCGGCGAACGAGGAGATGCGGCGCAGGCACATCCCGTTCGGTGACCAGCATTATTCGCTGATGTCGGATTCCAATGCCGGCGACGGCATCCGCATGGGCCGGGCTATGGGCGGCGAGTTCGTCGACACCGGCTTCCAGCACGGCGGCTGGGTGATCCTTTCGCTGGTTCCGCAGCCCGACGGCTCGTTTGTGAAGTTTCCGCATCTGGTCGCCGATCGGCCGAAGCCGGGTATCATCGCAGTCAACAAGGCCGGCGAACGCTTCACCAACGAAGCATCGCTGGACCCGGTTTCGGCCATGCACGCCAGCGGCTCGCTGCCCGCGTGGCTGATCTGCGATGCGCGCGCGATCAAGAAGTACGGCCTCGGGCCGGTCCGTCCCGGCGGCATCGGACTGAAACGGCATCTGCGCCCCGACTATATTGTCTCGGCTCCCACCCTCGACGAACTGGCTGACAAGCTTGGCATAGACCAGGCCGGATTGCGACGCACGGTAGAGCGCCACAACGGCTTCGCGCGGAGCGGCGAAGATCTCGACTTCGGCCGCGGCCGCACGATCGGCGATCGCGCGCTGGGCGATCCGACCCACGCGCCCAATCCGAACCTGGGCGAGATCGGCACCGCGCCTTTCTACGGTCTGCGTATCCATCCCGGCGATTCTGCGACGATGCTGGGCCTGCGCGTCGACCGCCAAGCGCGCGTGCTGGATGGCGTAGGCAGGCCGATCGACGGGCTGTTTGCGGCGGGCCTCGACATGTATTCGGTCTTCCGCGGGCGTTCGCCAGGCGGTGGATCGAACAACGGGCCGGCGATGATCTTCGGCTTGCTGGCTGCCGAGGCGATGGCGCGCGGGCTCAACCGGCCGCTGGCAGACACCGCGGAGCACGGGTGAACAGCAGGCTGCCGCCCTCCCGACGGCAGGTACGTGGCGGAACAAGCGTCCGCATCCTGCTCGCATAATGTCGGGAGAATCCGCATGAACAGCGCGGGCATTGGACGATCGGCGGCGGACGACCGCCAGGCGATCGCACAGCAAATCTATCTGTACTGCCGGGCCATGGACCGGATGGACGTGTCGCTCGGCTATTCGATCTGGCACGAAGATGGGGAGGCCGACTATGGCGCGATCTTTCAGGGCTCCGGCCACGGCTTCATCGACTTTGTAAACAGTGGTCACGCGGATACGCATGCCCATTCGCACCAGGTTACCAATCTCATCATCTTCCTCGACGGCGATCGCGCGTCGAGCGAGAGCTATGTCACGACCGCGCTTCGCATGATGGACGGCGAGGCGGAGAAGCAGTTGACCGTGCGCGGCCGTTATCTCGACCGTTGGTCATACCGGGCGGGGCGGTGGGCGATCGACAGACGCGTTTTCGTCCATGATTTCGACGATGTCCGGCTGGTCGAGCCGACGGGCGTACCCCCGGGAGGCAGGCGGGACAGGTCCGATCCGTCCTATGCCGTTCTGGGGCTTCAAACCTGATGATGCACGACGTGCGCAACATGGTGTTGAGAGCGCGGGCGCCGGGGCGCTCCGATTGGCATAGGTGCCCAGATTTTCGTTCCGTTCCGCGAGCGCGGACATAAGTGGAGACGATATGATGAATCAGGTGGCACTGGTGACCGGCGCGAGCCGCGGCGTGGGGCGGGGGACCGCGCGTGCTCTGGGATCAAAGGGCATGACGGTCTATGTCACCGGCCGTTCGGCGGAGGGGTTGGCCTCAGCCGTCGGCGAGATCGACCGGATGGGGGGGCGCGGCGTGGCGATCGTCTGCGACCATGCCGATGACGCGCAGGTCAAAGCCGCGATCGAGCGGATCGAGGCGGAGGCGGGCAAACTCGACCTTCTCGTCAACAATGCCGCCGCGGTTTATGGCGAGGAGCTCGGTAAGCCTGGGCCATTCTGGGAGAAAGACCTCAAGCTGGCCGACATGATCGTCGTCGGCCTGCGATCGGATTACGTTGCAGCCTATTATGCTGCACCGCTGATGATCCGCACCGGCGCTGCGCTGATCGCCAACATCTCCTTCTACGGCGCGGTCTCCTATTTCGTTGGTCCAGCTTATGGCGCAGCGAAGGCGGGCACCGACAAGATGGTGCACGACATGGCCATCGACTTTGCCGACACTGACGTCTCGATCGTGTCCTTCTGGCCGGGCTTTGTGCGGACCGATGAAACGAAGGCGATACCCGACGAATATTTTCCGGAGAACCTGCGCGCAATCCTTCCCGAGTTCGAAACGCCGGAGTTCACCGGTCTTGTAATCGCCGCGCTCCTGAACGACCCGCGGCGCAAGGCGCTTTCGGGACGGGCGCTGATAGGGGCGGAGCTAGGTCGCGAGTACGGCATCAAGGACCTCGACGGTAAGCAGCCGCGCGACTGGACGGACACCATGGGCAGGCCGCAACGCTTCTTCGTTGCGGGCCAAGCGGACCAGGTGGCATGATCGAAGCAATTCTGGTGGTGCTCACCAACCCGACCGAGGGGCGCGACAGCGACTTCAACGACTGGTACACCAATGTTCATACGCGCGATGCGATGCGCTTCCGCGGCTCGATCGCGCAGCAGCGCTTCCGCCTGGCCGAGGATCAAGCCCAGCCCTATCCGGCGGGCCTGCCGGTCTCGCGCTACCTCGCGCTCTATGAGGTTTATGATGCCGAGCGGTTCGTGCAGGAGCATGTCGACAGCGCGTTGACGCCGCGCATGTTGGTGGAGAATTCCATCGATATCTCGCGGCTCGACGACTTCCATTATTATCCGCTTCACTTCCGCGACAAGGCACCGCGCACCTTTCACACCGGGAGCGTGGTGCTGGAGCAGATCAAGGCAAAGCCGCATCAGGAGATAGCCCTCAGGGACTGGTATAACGACCATTATCTGCCCGATCGCTTCCGTGAGGACGGGATCATCACCGGCGCGTTCCTCGCCTATGATCCTTGTGCACAGCTGGTGGAGTTCGCTCCCGCGCACGATCATGTCGGCATCTGGCGACTGTCGGACGACCGCGCGAGGGGGCTGTGGCGGTCGCGAACGCTGCTGGAGTGCCCATATATCGAGCAGGCGACCCTGGCCGTGACCTGCTGGGATGTGATCACAGGCCGGATTACCGAGGACGAGGTTCAGTATCCCACTCCCGAGGCGCAGGCCGCCGAGGAGCGCGCGCGCGCCCGGATTGTGGCTTCGGGTACCGAGCTGCGGGACCGCGGCGAACATCTGAAGCATTGAGAAGGCAGGACATGACAGGATCGCTGCACGGCAAGGTCGCGTTGGTTACCGGCGCCTCGCGTGGCATCGGGGCGGCCATCGCGCGCCGGCTGGCGAAAGAGGGCGCAACCGTCGCCATTCACCACCGGGCGAACCCCGCCAAGGCAAGTGCCGTGCTGGAGGAGGTCCGTGCCGCAGGCGGCGACGGCTTCCTGCTACAGGCAGACATCGCCGATCTGCCGTCGATCGCGGCAATGTTCGCGGCCCTTGACGCAGCACTGCGCGAACGCGGGAGACTGCGGCTCGACATCCTCGTCAACAATGCTGGGGTAGGGGCGACTGGTAGCGTGGAGACCACCACGGAAGCCGATTTCGACCGCGTCTTCACGACGAACGTGAAAGGCCTGCTGTTCGTCTCGCAGCATGCCTTGTCACGCCTCGTCGATGGCGGACGGATCATTAACCTATCGTCGATGGTAGGCCACAATGCCTATCCGTCGGCGATCGCCTATGCCGCCACCAAGGCCGCGGTCGACTCGATAACGCTGTCGATGGCGGCCGGCCTGGGGCCGCGGGGCATCACCGTTAACGCCGTCGCCCCCGGCGCGACCGATACCGATTTCATCGACTTCGTGATGGCAGATCCAGCGCTGGTCCGGTCGCTTGAGGCGCAAACCGCGCTCGGCGCAATCGGTCAGGCAGGCGACATCGCCACGGTGGTCGCTTTCCTCGCCTCAGACGCCGCCCGCTGGATTACGGGCGAGCGGATCCGGGCGAGCGGGGGAATGCATCTCTGAGCCGGGCGACCGCCTCGCGCCATCCCTCGTCCTCAAACCCGACCGGCAGGATGAGCGCGCTCGACCCTTTTCACCGCTTCGGCCCAAGTGCTCGCCACCGCGCTGCGCAGGTTGTCGGTCTCCGCGCGCATATCCATATCGTAGTAGCCGGGCCGCTGGGGGCTTGCCTTGGCCCCCAGCAAGCACATGATCTCGCTCGTAGTTGCGGGTTGAGGCATAGCCGTGATTGTCGAGTACGACCATCATGATCGGCAGGTTGACGGCGCTACCGCCTCGGCAAACCTGATGGACACGGCGTAAAATCATTCATTGTCCTGCCCTATATTCGCTGTCCCTCTATTCATGTAAGAGTATTGTGTATCGACAGTTCAGCGAGAGGAATGAGCGCAGTTCATACCAAGGCCGCGGCGTGCGATGGGGTGGGGGCGCCGCTATGATCAACCTCGGAGCGTTGCTGTCCCTGTTGGCGGCAGGTGACGACGATGTTTGGGACCAGCCCCACCGACGCGAGCAAGCACCGCGCTTGTGCGCAGCGGCAACGGACGTGGAACAGCTGATCGGCAGGCGCTTTCTCTTCGTTGAACCGCGCAGCGCCGCGAGTTGATTCGACACGCTGCGGCAGATCGAAAAGATCATCATCCTGCCGGACCACCCGGCCAACTGAGGACATTTCCATGACGATGGCCAGAAGCGACGAGGGAATCTACGAGCGGCTCCGCCGCGAGGCGGCGCGGACCAGCTTTCCGGAGGATCTGCCGCCGATCCCGCCGCTGCCGGCGCGGCGCTACAGCGATCCCGAGTTCTATGCGCTAGAGATCGAGCACGTCTTCAAGAAGCGCTGGCTTGTTGCGGGGCACATAAGCGAGCTGCCCAAGCCCGGCTCGTATCGGCTATGGGAAGAGTTCGGTCAGTCCATCATCATCAGCCGCGGCGTCGACGATGTTGTGCGTGCGTTCAAGAACGCTTGCCGTCATCGCGCCTCAGCGATCGTGATCGAAAAGAGCGGCACGGCGCGCCGCTTCGTCTGCCCCTACCACGCGTGGGGATATTCGACCGAGGGCGCGCTCAAGTCGGTGCCCGAGCCGCAGAACTTCGCCTGCCTGAATAAGGCCGAGCTGTCGCTTCACCAGCTTCGCTGCGAAATCTGGCGCGGCTTCATTCACATTAACTTCGACGAGCAGGCCGAGCCGCTTGCCGACTACATTGCGCCTCTCGCCGCGCTCGTCGAGGATTTCCCGTTCGAACAGATGACGGTCAAGGGTGTCCTCACTAACGAGATCGAGTGCAACTGGAAGGTCGCCTTCGACAATTTCGTGGAAAGCTACCATATCAACACCGTCCACCAGAAGACGATCGCGCCCTTCATCGATACCAAGACCTGGACGGCGGAACTGCTGACCCACGGTCATGGCGGCCTCCGGTCGTTCAAGCGCCATGGCGACACGCTGTTCCGGTCGGAGAAGATTTCGGCGGACGGAACCTCTCGGGGAGCCGATGCGGTAGCCTCCCACTATCGCGACATCGTTCTCGCCATTCCGCGGTTCCCCAACGCGACTGCGGGTCTCGATCCGGCCGGCTTCATCTGGCAGAGCTTCTGGCCGGTGGGGCCGGACAAATGCCGCATCTACAATCTCGCCCTCGGGCTCCAGCGGGGCACCGAGGAGGAGGACAAGAAATATTGGACGGATTTCCTCGCCTACAACAACACTATTCTGGCGGAAGATATGTTCCTCTTTCCCTCGATGCAGCGCTCGATCCGCGAAGGTGACATCGCGCATGTCCACCTCGCCACACAGGAACAATATATCCAGTGGTATCATGAGCATCTCGACCGCGCGATCGGTGTCGATCGGGTGCCTGAGGATCTGCGGGTCAAACCCGTGTTAACCGAGGCGCTCGGCCTCTGAAGAAAGGGGGCAAGGGCGAGCTATCGCCCGGCCTTCCGCTTTGACATCTCGAGGGTGTCATTCCACTCCTACCGCGGGCTCATTGATCCGGCAGCATGAGCTTCGCGCTGTCGTCGCTGCCCGCATTGTGCAACCGGCGACGCGTTCTCGCTGTTCAGCCCGCGATGCCGGTCGCCGCCAGCGCGGGTCCGTCGACATATTCGTCGATGCGGCGGATCTTTCCGTCGCGCACCGTGTAGACGATCGCCTGCGGCGCATCGACGATCCCGCCGCCAACCATGCGGCAGAACAGCCGGTGCTGCTGGACGCAACCCTCCGCCGTGGCGGTACGAACCGCATCGCGGAACTCGACCTTTTCCAGCACTTCCAGGGCGGAGGTGACGAAGCTCAGCATCTCGGCCTTGCCGAAGGCACGTCCGAGGTGATTGTGCCAGAGGATCAAATCCTCACCAAGAAAGCCATCCATCGCAGCCAGATCTCGCGCCAGCCAAGGCTTATTGTAGCGGCGGACAATCTCGCATCCCGATCTATCCATCGCGGGCGCCGGCCTGCTGGATGATGCTCGTGTCGAAATATTCCTCGATTTGGGTGATCTTGTCGCCCTTCACCGTGGCGACGAGAAGGAACGGCGTCTCGACCACACCGTTCGGCGTATCCCCTTCCAATGTCGCCTGTTCGACGAAGCCGCCGGGATGCAGGTGGACCAGCATCTTGGTGTAGCGCTGATTGTAGAAGGTCTTCTTGCTGTTCTCCAGAATCGACCGGTATTCGGCAGGGCTATGCCGCTGATCTGGCTGAAAATTGTACCATACGGTCGCATCGTCTGCGAGGCAGCCGACAATACGATCGCTATCGAGCGAGCGGCACGCCGCCTCCCAGCCCCGCGCGATGGCGGCGATGCTGTCGAGGGTCGCCTCGGTCAAGCCGCGCTGCCCCAGATATTGGCGACATGCTGCTCGAACTGGGCGCGATTGTCGGCGACATGCGCGAACGCCTTGGACACGCCGCCGTCGACGCGGAGGATCTGGCCGGTAATGAAGCGCCCCTCGGTGGAGGCGAGCAACGCCACCATCGCCGCCACATCCTTCGGGTAGCCGAGTTCCGGCGTCAGATGGTGCCGCAGGACAGCCTTGATCATCTCCGGCTGGTTCGCGCGCGAATTTTCGGTCGGCACCATGCCGGGGGAGACGACATTGCAGGTCACGCCCTCCTTGCCATATTGCGCGGCGACATAGAGGGTCAGCGTATTGATCGCGGCCTTGGAAGCGGCATAGGCCGTCCGCGCGACATCGCCTAGCAGAGCCGCGCCGGAACTCGTGTTGATGATCGCGCCACTGCCGGATGCGATGAGCGCGGGAAGCGCATATTTGATCGCGATGAACGTGCCGCGGGCGTTCGAATGAAAGGTGCGGTCCCAAATCTCGATCGGCAGGTCCATTGCTGGAAGATCGTTTTCCAGAACCGCGGGCGGGGTGTCGGCGGCGTTGTTGAACAGCACCTCCAGCTTGCCGTAACGCGCGATGGTGTCGTCGATCAGCTTCTTGATGCTGTCGGCGTCGCCCAGATCGAAGTGGCAGGCAATCGCCTCGCCGCCTTTCTGCCGGATGTCCGCAGCCACCTGCTCGGCGCCTGCCAAATTGATATCGCCCAGCACCAGCTGCGCCCCTTCGGATGCCAGCCGATGCGCCGTCGCTGCGCCGATGCCGACGCCCGCCCCCGTGATGATCGCGGTTCTGCCTGTCAGTCGTCCCATGTCATTCTCCCTCCGCTGGCGTCAGTTCTTCGCCTTGTACCCGTCAATGCCGCCGCGCGTTTCGGCAACATGGGGGAAGTGGGTCGAGATGCCACCATCGACCGGTATGATCTGCGCGGTGACGAAGTTGCCATCATCCGATCCGAGCAGCGCCACCATAGCGGCAAGATCGTCGGGATCGCCCAGCCGTGGCGTGAGATGGTGCGAAAGATAGAGATCCAGATTATGACCCTGGTTCTCGCGCGTGTTCTCGGTCACGACCAGTCCGGGTGACACCACGTTGCAGCGAATCCCCTTCTTGCCATACTGGGCGGCGACATATTCGGTCAGCGCGTTGATGGCCGCCTTGGATGCCGCATAGGCCGCCCGAAACAGGTCAGCGCGCAGCGACGCGCCCGAACTGGTGTTGATGATCGATCCGCCGCCTTGGCGGATCATGTGCGGCAGGCTGTGCTTGATCATCAGCATGGTGCCGCGGGTGTTGATGCGGAAGACGCCGTCCCAGATGTCAGCATCCATGAACTCGATGGCTGCGTCCTTTACCATCGTCTCGCCGCGGGTGTCAGCGGCGTTGTTGAACAGCACGTCGATGCGGCCGTAGCGCTCGATCGTGTCGTCGATCAACGCCTTGATGCTCTCTTCCTCGGCAAGGTCGAGATAATGGACGAAGCATTCGCCGCCTGCCGCGCGGATCGTTTCCGCTGTCTTCTCCGCGCCGGCGACGGCAATGTCGGCTAGGACCACCTTGGCGCCTTCGGACGCGAGCCGGCGTGCCGTCGCCGCACCGATGCCACCGCTGGTGCCGCTGATGACGGCAACCTTTCCATCATATCGTCTCATGTCGACCACTCTCCCGTGCCGCAGATCTATTCACATGTGGCAGGAGCTACGGGTGCTCCGCCGAACCTCTTTCCTCGCTTCATCGACTTGCCTCGCGATCTGCGATCCTACCGCAATGCAGGACTTGCCGATCGCTGCCTCTCAGGAAAATGCTGTCGCCCTTGATACTTCGCGCCACGCTCCGATATCCTGCCGCACCTGATCGAGCTTCGCCGAGATCAGCTCAACGGCATCGGCACCGAGCACCAGCCGGCGGGGCGGAGAGGGGGACCGCACGGTCGCGATGATTGCGTCGGCGCCCTTGGCGGGATCACCCGGCTCCGTTCCGGCATAAGCGGCCATCATCCTGTGCGCCTCACCCGCCTGTGTCCCGGCATAGGCGTCGATCGAGCGGCTCGCCCGCCGGTTCGAATCGCCGGCGAACGCGGTGCGGAAAGACCCAGGCTCGACGATCAAGACGTGCACTCCGAAGGGGGCGAGTTCGTCCGCCAGTGCCTCCGACAGCCCCTCCAGCGCGAACTTCGATGCGCAGTAGGCGCCGGTTCCGGCAAAGCCCACAACTCCCGCCATTGACGTCACCATGACAATGGTGCCGCCGGTCGTGCGCATCGACGGGATCAGCGCTTGGGTAACCCGCAAAGCGCCGAAGAAGTTCGTCTCCATAACCGCGCGCACTTCTCCGATCGACAGCGCTTCCACTGCGCCAGCCATACCGAAGCCGGCATTGTTGACCAGGACATCGATCCGACCCAGTCTCGCGGTGGCCTCGCTCACGCCGCGCTGCACCGATGCCTCATCGTCGACGTCGAGAATCAGCGCGTCGATCCCCTCGGCGGCGAGTTCGTCGACGTGGGCGGTTTTGCGTACGGTTCCGATCACCCTGTCACCTGACCGCCGGACGGCGCGCGCGAGCTCCCGGCCGAGACCAGACGACACGCCGGTGATAAACCAGGTCTTCCCTTCCTGCTCGGTCATGCCTCTTGCATCCTCGTCCATAGCATCGGTGCACATGACCGGTGTTCGATCGCTGCTTCGGAACCCCCGGCGCTACTAGGTCCTGCCAGGCGGCAGGGCCGTCCGCAATCCGTGCCACGCCGCTGTGCTGCGCGTCCTGCCGCCCTGCTGCATTCCGCCGCGGCAGGACGCGCCGCCCTTTGCGCACCGGCCTATCGGTCTTCCGGGCCCGCCGCGCTGCCCTCGATCATGTTTATCCATGTGCGGGTGAGGTGCAGCGAGGCGATCCGCCACTCGCCGTCCTCAACCACATAGCGTTCCCGATAGTGGCCGCGGCCTTCCAGGTGGAAGCCCGGCATGCGCACGATGTCTTCCATCGCCCAAATACCCTTGATCTCAGACGGCGACACGAGCTTCAGAATTGGGGAGTGGACTTGGTGCACGGTGTCCGCAAGATCAAGCAGCGGCGGCATGAAAGCACGAATGGCGGCCCGACCGCGGACTTGAGGTTGTGGATCGTTATCCAGCCGTCCGCGGGTGGTCACCGAACGATCGACATCCAGCGTGGCATCCTTGGTGAAAAGGTCCGCGTAGGCGTCCCACTCCTTATAATCGAGATGGTAACAATAGCGCGCCTTGACCTGCTTCACCGCTTCTAGCGCCGCGAACTCCTCCAGGGTCATCATCTTCTCCTCTTTCTTCGTTCCGGTTCCCAAATCCGAAGCAACGCTTTCAGCCTGATGATCGGGAAGGGTTGTTGCTGCTGCACGCGTCGGCTGCAGCACCGAAGCCAGGCGAGCCTGCCACAGCCTTTGGCGCATACCGCATCATCCAGCGCGCGAAGTACATGCCGATTCTATGGACAGGCCCGCGGTCGCGCGTCACGTGGCGCCTGCCGTCCCGGGGAAGGATACGGAAAGGTACCTCGTTGGCACCATGTGTTTAGCAGCTGCCGCGCGCATGCCACTCTCCATCTCAGGCGAACGTGCCCCCAATCGTCATGTCAGCAGTTCGGCGGCAGGGTACCCCTGCCGTCAGGAAGGCTGGTTAGAAAACGATGGCATAGCTGCAGGCCGTGCAATCGCGACTTGCCATTCGGGGCGGTTGGAAAGGCTCCCGCGCCTGCTGTAGCGAGAGGTTGCGGACACCGTGCTGCCGACCCGGTCCAATCGAGCGTCAGGTTCGTCAGCCTTGGCCGCCAGCGTGATACCAAACTCGATAGGCGGCGGCGAGTTCTCAAGGCGCGCAGTCCACCACAATCCAAGCCGATGCCGCCGTCACGTCTCCTACCTTCTGGCAGAGTAGGGCGGGGAGGGCGGGCCCTAGCATCCCAGCAACGCCTACAAGCGGCGGGGAAGAGAGAGGATAAGCATGTCTCACGCCGAAATCGCGCGAGAGGACGATCCGCCGACGCCGCCCGCGCATCGCATCGCCGGCACGGGCTATGCGATCCTGGCTCTTGTGCTTCTTTGTCTGGCCAACGCCTGCAACCTCGCCGATCGGATGCTGGTCGGCATTCTCCAGGAACCAGTGCGGCTGGAGTTCGGGCTCAGCGACTTCCAGCTCGGCCTGCTCGGCGGTCCAGCGTTCGCCATCCTCTACTCGCTTCTCAGCATACCCGTTGCGCGCATCGCCGACCGCAGCAACCGGATCGCCGTCGTCGCAATCGCGCTCGGTGCGTGGAGCACCTTCACCGCAATATGCGGCTTCGCCGGCAGCTACCTCCAGCTGCTCCTCGCGCGGCTTGGAGTGAGTATCGGCGAGGCGGGCGGCTCGCCACCCTCGCTCTCTTATCTCGCGGACCTGTTCGGTCCGGCGCGGCGCGCCACCGCGATGGCGGTATTCGCCATCGGCGGACCGGCCGGCGCGCTCATGGCGACTTTCCTCGGCGGGCGCATCGCGCAGGATCATGGCTGGCGCGCGAGTTTCCTGACGTTCGGCGGCCTGGGGATCCTGTTCGCGGTGGTGATCCGTGTAACGCTGCGTGAACTGCGTGCGCCACCCCCGGCGGCGGCCCAGCCGAGCATCAACGCGACGCTCCGCCTGCTCGCCAGCAAGCGCAGCTACGTCCATGTCTGCGCTGCAGGGGTCTTCGGGAGCTTCGCATTGAACTTCCTGATGCAGTACATGACCTCGTTCCTGATGCGCATGCACGAACTGCCGATCTCGCGCGCAGCGCTGATCCTGGGCCTTGCGGGCGGCGTGTTCGGAATGGCCGGCGCCTTTTCCGGAGGCTATATCGCCGACATTATCGCGCGGCGCCGGCCGGGCGCGCGCACTTTGGTGGTGTCGGCAGCTTTCGTGGTCGCAGCGTTCGGCTTCGTCATCGCTTTGTGGTCGCCGCTGACTGTCGCCGTTCCGCTGTTGCTACTTAGCTGCTTCAGCGCAAACAGCTATCCCGGAGTGAGCTATGCCGTGGCGGGCGGCGTCGCACCGCCGGCCCTGCGCACGACATCCATCGCCATCTTTACATTGTTCGGCAACCTGTTCGGCTATGCGCTGGGTCCGCCGCTGCTGGGGGCATTGAGCGATCTGGCGTCGCAATGGGAGCTTGGCCGTGCCGGCTATACCGCGGCCCAATGCACGATCGGCTCGGTGCTGCCGGCCTGCAGCGACGCGCAGGCGCGCGGCCTGCGATGGGCGATGACGTCGGGCGCGCTGATCCTGCTAGTCGGCAGCTTTCATTTCTGGCGGGCGAGCAAGACGCTGGAGCGCGACCTTGCCCACTGACGCGGTCAGTGCCCGCCGCCCGCCAGCCGCACCGCGGCCGAAGACGGGGGAACCGGCTGTCATAGGTGCGAAGCGTGAAATTCTCTCAGGCTGGCTCGAGCGCTCCCCGCACATAAGCGTCGATCGTTCCCGCGCAGGTTGCCTTGTCGTCCCCGGGGAGGTCTTTATAGCGGTCCACCGCGCGGATCACCGGCGTGCGCACACCCGGTTCAGTCGGCGAGAAGTCGATGGTGACCCGGTCTCCGGTGACGAGTCCCCCCCAGCGTCCTTCGACCAGAAGGTCGATGAAGGCGAAGCGTCCGGTCACCCGGCCGGTAGTGCCCGCGGGGTTGAGCAGCGTCTCGTCCGTCGCTTCGAGCACGATTGGAACGATCCAAGGCGGGATCGCCCAGGACTGCTGCCCCGGGAGCATGATGTTGGTGCCAGACAGCTCGGTCATGCCATAGGGGTTGGCATAGATCCGGTCAGTAAGGCCAAAATAGTCACGCAGCTGCTGCATATAATCATCGGGCAACTGCGTGCCCTTGCGCCCGCCGCTCACGCTGGAATGCGAGTCGGGGTGTAGCGACATCCGGGGTATGCCCCGCGCCTTGGCCCTCTCCATGACCTGAAACAGCATCGACGACAGGCCGAGCAGCGCCACCGGCTCGTCCAGTTTCGCGATCAGCCGGTCGAGAAACCGATCGAAATCCTGCCCGATCTGTTGGGCGCGCTGGCCCGCGCGCTCCTGTACCGCCTGGATCTCACTGGGCTTGGCCGTGCCCGCGGCAATCGCGCGATTGAGCTTCGCGAGATCCAGCCCTTCCTGAGCGCTCTGGGCGACGTCCGAGATATAGTAGATCTCGCCGGGCCGCCCCAACGCTTCGGCGAACATGCGCGCGCGCAGCGATCCGGAGTAGCTCGCCGACGAGGGGCCCAGCACGAACACCGCATAGCTGTTCGGCGCCGCTTCGCGAGCTGCGGCTGACGTGTAGCGCCCGGCTTGGATCATGAGCGGTAGCGCCACGTCCATGTCGGCCTGATTCATCGCCAGGAAGCTGCTCTTGCCAGAGGTCCCGCTGGACGAGTTCACCCACACGCCGACCCGCTGCAGGGCAGCCAACCAGTCGTCGATCGTCTGCACGCCGTTGAGATCTACCCCGTCTAGCCGATCGCTGGATAGCGTCTGGAACCAGGCCGTGAGCCGATCCCAGCGGCGCTGGTCGAGGAAGCTTTCCGGATAGGATTTGTATGTCGCATCGGAGAACAGCAGCGAGACTGCGTCATCCAGCGACTTCACCGTGTCGATTCCGCGATCCGTAGCACGCTGGTCCAGCACCCGGATCTGGCGGCGGCGCTGATCCAGTCGTTCCTGCACTGCCGCCAGCTGGATCGTGAGCAGATCCTCGGGGGCGGCCGCAATCGGATCTTCGACGTGGACGAGGTCTAGCAGTCGTTGCAATGCGCTCATCGGTTCTTACTCCTTGTTCAGGCGTCCTCGCCCTCATCGATGATCCATTTCATCATCCGGTGCATCGGGAAGATGCCGTCATGCGGTTGGCCGCCGAAGGTGTCGGCGGACAGCACCCGGCCCAGCGTCACCAGCCGCTGCGCGCCAGCGGCCGCCAGCGCATCGCGCAATTCCGCCTTGCGTGCGGCCGGATAGATGCCGACTGTCTGCGTAGCGACGGTGACATGGTCAACCGCCCGGGCCAGCGAGGGCACCTGAACGACGTTCACCGTCTTGCGATCGGGGTGGAAGCCGACTGGCTCGTCCGAGCGGACCACGAGGCCGCGGCCGTCGGACCGGCCGAACACCCGGTACATCGGCTCGAGCGTGCGAAGAACGTCCACCTCCTCGCGGATGGCGTTGGGGGTTGGTTCGATGCTCCCGTTGCCGTAATGGCGGTCCTTGCCCAGTTCCTCCGCCAGCGCTGCGCAATAGGCATCGATCGCATCCGTATCGCCCTCCACGAACTGATAGCGGCTGGCACTGCAGGCGTCCTGGTCGAAGGAGCCTACGTCGTCGGCGGCCCGGCGCGCGGTTTCGGCAATCGACTCCGGTGTGGCGAGCGCCTCCGCGCCGATCATCGAGATCGACACCTTCGGATCGAAGGAAATCAGCTCAAATCCGGGTCCGACGTAGCTCAATGCATTGCGCACCGCACTTTCGCCGCCCCACACTACCAATTTGTCGAAATATTGCGGCTGGTAGATCAGCCGCTCGACCGACGCGTCGCCGCCGCGCCAGTAGGCCACCGAGAAGGACCGCGTGACCGGGTGGTCAGGATCGATGTCGCCCATGGTGGCGATGATCGCGCTCGGGGTGAACAGATCGTTGGAGGCGAGTTTCAACAGATGCACGCCCTTGGTCAGCGCCGCGCGCACGATGGTGAGCGCCGCGACACTCGGTACGTTGCCGGCCATGATGTGGACCAGCCGCGGCGGGAAGGCACGCAGCCGATTGGCGAACCCCGCGGGCCGATGTTCGACCCAGCCGTCGAGCCGATCAAGCGAGCCGATCGAGGCGGCTATCTCCGCCTCCATCAGCCGCCGGTTGAACATGCTGCGCATGTCGCGGTAGATATTCTCCAGCACCCGCGGGCCCAGGGCCGAAACCCGGTTCATGCCCTCGAACGCCTGCTGGAGTGACGTGTTAACGTCGAGGTCGAGGCGCGTGCCCAGCTCGACCAAAAAATCAAGGATCTCCGAGATCGGCATGTCCAGCATGGGCAATGGCTCGCGCCGCGTCCAGACGAGCGCATCCGGATCGATCACGGGCGTCGCGAAATTCACCCCCATGTCGCGCGAGGTGTAGACCCGTTCGACTCCATGGATCAGGCGACCCCGCACGACGTGAGGTACCGGCAGAACAGGGTGCGCGCTGGCCTCGCTGATTTCCGTCTTCAACATCGCATATCTCCCGCGCCGGTAATCCGGCCGCCATCGCTCTAGCAGCGGAATCTAGAACAAAACTGCTCGGCCGCACTCCGTTTCGCTTTACGTCTCATCCAACGCTGTCGCCGGCGAAGGCAGGGGCGCAGCCCGCCTAAGCCCCGCCGCCGCCGTGCGCTTGAACGCCAAAAATGTCGCGCCGCCGCCATCCACCTTGAACTTTCCGGGCGAACCGCTTCAGTGCGTCTGAGCTTCCGCCAGGGAAGTGTGATACGGAGACGATGCATGACTCTTTTTCGCACGCTGGATCATCCGATGATTGCGATGATCGCGTGGGATCCCGGTCGTCCCGCTGAGCGGATTAACGACCACATGCTGATGGTCCGCGCGACGTCCAACGCCCATGTTATCACCGCCGATGAAGGCGACGTGGTGATCAACACCGGGACGCCCGCCCAAGGCAAGATCATCCGCCAGAGGATGGAAGAAGCCCTCGGCCGTCCTCTCAAGGTTGCCAAGATCATCTACACGCAAAGCCATCCCGATCACATCGGCGGGTGGGAGTTTTTCGCCGACCCAGGCGTCGAGACGATCGTCCAGCGCAACTTCTCGCAGATTTGCGATGAGCGGAAACTGCTAGGCCCATTCTTTAGCGAGCGAAACGTTCGCGTGCTCGCCGCGCTGATTCCAAAGAGTGACAAGCCCGACCACTGGTTCACGACGCCTGATCCAGCGCCCTTGACGACCTTTGCCGATGGCTATGCTTTCAGCTTCGCGGGCCGCAAATACGAGCTGATTTCCGTCTCCTCCGGTGAAACGCTGGATGCGCTCGCCGTTTGGATGCCTGACGAGAAAACGCTGTTCACCGGCAACTGGGCTGGTGCGATCTACGGAGCGCTCCCTAACTTCTACACCGCGCGGGGCGATCGTGATCGCAGCGTGCCCGGTTGGCTCGCCGATCTCGACAAGCTGATGGGCTTAGGCGCCGAACTCCTTATCACCGGCCACGAGCAGCCAATCCGTGGCGCGGACAGGATCAAAGCCGATTTCACCAAGCTGCGCGACGCGGTTCGCTACATCCACGACGAGACCGTCAAGGGAATGAACGCGCAGAAGGATTTGCCAACGCTCATGGCGGAAATCAGCCTGCCGGCGCATCTCCAGATGGCGCCCGGCCGTGGCCCCGTCAGCTGGTATGTGCGCGCGGTGTGGGAGGAGTATGCCGGCTGGTTTCGCCATCAGTCGACAACTGAACTCTATGCCACGCAGCCACGCGCCATCTGGCCGGAACTCGCCGAAATGGCGGGTGGCGCCGGGGCGCTGGCCGCGAGGGCGCAGGCTCATATCACTGCGGGGCGCCCCGTGGAGGCCCTCCATCTGATCGAGGTGGCGCTCGCGGCCGAACCCACCAACCGGGCGGCACTGGAGGCGGAGCTCGCCGCCTATGAGCAGCTTGCCGACGGGACCCAAGGCAAGGTGTTCGACGAACTGGGTTGGCTTGAGGGACGCATCATCAAGACCAAGGATGCGCTGGCGGCAATTGCCGTCTGACGTTTCCAGACAGAGAGAGGAGTATCAAAACGATGGTTAGCGCCGCGGCCGAAAAGATTAGACTGACCGACTTGGCCGAACCGGTACTGAGCGAGCTGCAGGCCGAAGCCCTGGCCTATGCGCAAGCCAACCCGGTAGATATCAGCGAGGATGCCGTGCTGAACGCGGCGCGCGAGCGGACCGGCCTTTCCGACTTCGGAGCCGAGGACTTCCGTGAGCGGCTGCAAGTATGGGTGAAGGCGCTCAATGACGATGTCGAACTCTCGGCGGTCGGGCGGATGAGCTGCTTCAACGAGATGGTCCGATTCGCCGCCAACCGGCTTCAGGCCGAGGACCAGATCCGACGCAATCCCGAAATTCTCGACATCGAAATCGATCGCCCGCTGATCATCGCCGGTCTCCCGCGCTCCGGCACTACCTATCTACTCCAGCTCATGTCGGCAGATCGCCGCCTGCGCTCACTGCCGCACTGGGAGGCGGTGCGTCCCGTTCGTGCGCCATTCGTGGTCGACGGCAAGGACACCCGCTATGATCTCTGCGCCGCGGAATGGGAGCAGACAGACGCGGTGATGCCCTACATAAAGGCCATCCACGAGTTCACGCCCGATCATATATCTGAGGATATCGAGCTACAGAGTATCGACTTCGGTGGTTATTATTTCGAGTGGATCGCGCACGTGCCTGAGTGGCGCGATTACCAGTTTGCCCACGATCCCACTCCAGTTTACCGCTATGTCCGGCGGATGATGCAGCTCCTGTCGTGGCAGAAGGGGCCGAACCGCTGGGTCAGCAAGTGCCCCCAGCATATGGAGCAGCTTCCGGCGGTCGATGCTGCCTTCCCAGGCGCTTATGTCGTCATCAACCACCGGGATCCGGTGGCTTCGATCCAGTCGGCGATTACCGGCGTCGCTTATAGCGCGCGGCTCACCCGCACCCGCGTCGACCTCGCTGCCATTGCCGATTACTGGGTGGATCGGTACGAACGCTTGCTGCGCGCCTGCGTGCGTGATCGCGATACGCTGGATCCGGGCCGATCCTACGACCTCTACTTCCACGAGCTTATGGCCGATCCCTTCGGGCTTATCGAGGAGATCTACGGCAAGGCCGGCATTCCCTTCGACCAGCAGACACGCGAATCCTTTCAGGGCGCGATTGACCGCAACAAACGCGGTAAGCACGGCCAGCTCGCCTATGACCTGCGCGCCGATTTCGGCCTCGATCCGAATGCGATCCGCGAGCGCTTCGCCTTTTACTATGATCGCTTTCCGGTAAGGGTCGAGGTCAAGTAGCGCCCGAAGCAGGCGACCGAGAAGAGGAGCGACAGCCGTTGACGGATGTTCGGAACATTGGCTTCATCGGCCTGGGCAGCATGGGCGGCAGGCAGGCGCGCGAGCTTGCCAAGCTGCCCATCCCGCTAACCGTGTTCGACATCTCGCCGGCGGCGATGGCTGCGTTCGAGGGCAAGGCAAAACTGGCGGGCGGCATAGCCGATGTCGGGCGTGATGCCGATGTAGTCGGGCTGTGCGTACAGGACGACGCGCAAGTCGAGGAATGCCTCGATCAACTGCTGCCGACGATGAAGCTGGGTGCAGTACTGCTGATCCACAGCACCGTCAGGCCGGCAACTGTGATCGCCGCGGCAGCGCGCGCTGCGGAACGGGGCATTCAGCTTCTGGATGCGCCGGTATCGCGAACCGACATGGGCGACGACGGCCCGTTCGTCTTCTGCATGACTGGCGGCGACGAGTCGGTGGCGGCGCAGGTTCAGCAAGTGCTCGACGCCTTCGCGACCGAAAAAGTGCATGTCGGTCCGGTCGGCTCGGCGATGGCACTCAAGATCTGCAACAACCTGGCGTCCTGGTCGGCGATCATGATCGGGCTGGAGGCGGTCGACCTCGCCGAGGCGGCGGGCGTGCCGATCGACAAGCTGTTAACCGTGATGAAGCGCAACGGTGTGCTCACGCCGCCAGCGCAGGCCTTCGTCGCGTTCCGCAACGATCGCGGCGGTGAGGAGCGGCGCCGCCTGATGGCCGTGCAAGCCGGCATTGGCGACAAGGACCTGCGATTGGCCATGGCCCTGGCGGCGGAGACCGGGGTGGAGGCGCCGATCGCCTCCTTCATCGGCGCGACCGTGAGGGACAAGATCCTCGAAGTCTGCCGACGATAAGGCCGCGCGGTGAACCTGCCCCTTCTTCATGATCGACGGGCGCGTGCTGCGGGTTATGCCTTTACGAGGCAATGGGAATTGCACGCGATCGCAAGTAATTTTGAAACTATGGACGGATTCTTGGAGGCTGATCAATGGCTGAAAATCTCTTCGACTTGACCGGTAAGGTTGCGCTGGTCACTGGCGGCAATTCGGGGCTCGGCCTTGCCTTCGCCAACGGGCTGGCGCGTGCAGGTGCAGACGTCATCATCTGGGGCCGGCGGCCCGATCGCAACGCCGAGGCGGCCGAGGCGCTCGGGCGGCACGGCGGCCGGGTGGCGCACCGCGCCGTCGACGTGACCGACGAGCAGGCGGTAATCGACGGCATGGCCGCCGCCGTCTCCGAGTTCGGGCGGATTGACTGCGTTGTCGCCAACGCCGGCACCGCGACCGTCGCACCGATCGAGCAGATGACCAGTGACATCTGGCACAATCTCCTCGCGATCAATCTTCACGGCGTCTTCTATACGTGTCGTGAGGCCGCGCGGCATATGAAGCAGCGGGCCGAGGCGGGGGATCGCGGCGGTTCGATCGTGCTCAACGGTAGTCTCGCCGTGTTCGCGGGCGTGCCCGGCCTCGCGCACTATGCGGCAGCGAAGGGCGGGCTCAATTCCATGTCCAAGGCGCTGGCGGTCGAAATGGGTGCGCATGCCGTCCGCGTGAACGTCGTCTGCCCCGGCTTCATCGTGACCGAGATCGGCGAAGCCAACCCGGAGACAACAAAGGACCTCATCCTCGCCACACAGGCGCGCACGCCGATTAAGGAGATCGGCCGCCCCGCCGATCTGGAGGGGATCATCGTCTATCTGGCAAGCGACATGTCGCGTTACCACAGCGGCGACACGATCACACTGGACGGGGGCATGATGGCCCAGACCTATTGATCATCTGCGAGAAGGAAGTTCCGATGAAACTCGTTCGCATCCACGGCGTCAACCAGGTGAGCGTCGACGACGTACCAATGCCGAACCCGGGCCCCCGCGACGTGGTGGTGAAGGTCGGCGCCTGCGGCATCTGCGGCAGCGACATTCATTTCGTCCGCAACGGCTTTCTCCGCCCCGGCGGAGAGCCAATGCCGCTGGGCCATGAGGCCGCAGGGACGGTGGAGACGGTTGGCGCCGAGGTGATCGGCGTCACGCCAGGCATGCGCGTGTTCATCAATCCCGACCCGGGTGACGGCAACGTCATGGGCAATGGCGGCACGGAGGGAGCGTTCGGCACGAAGGTACTGGTCCGCAACGCGGTCCTGGGCGAGACGCTGCTGCCGCTTCCTGACGATATTTCCTTCGCGCAGGCCGCGCTGATCGAGCCGCTGGCGGTGGGTCGGCACGGCGTCAACCGGGGCAATCCGACGGCCGCCAGCAAAGTTGCGGTGTTCGGCTGCGGCCCGATCGGGCTCGGCGCGATCCTGTGGCTGAAGCGCCGTGGCGTCGCGCATGTCGTCGCGGTCGACGTGTCGGCCGCCCGTCTCGATTTTGCCCGCAGGATGGGCGCCGATGCCACGGTCAACCCGAAGACCGAGGATCTGCGCGCACGTTTGCTGGCTCTTCACGGCGCGGGCAAGTCCGTAATGGGCGAAGAGCTGGTTGGCACCGACATCTTCTACGACATGGCGGGTGGGCCGGGCGTTATCGCAGGCATCGTTGACATGGCCCAATATCACGCACGGCTCGTAGTCACCGCAGTCTATCCCAAGCCGGTGGAACTCAGCTTCATCACCCTGCTCATGAAGGAAATGGAGATTACCACCGCCGGCGGCTACCCGAGCGAGTTGCACGAGGTGCTCGCCGAGCTGCCGGACATCGACCCCGCGCTGCTCGACGCCTATGTCAGCCATACCTATCCTTTCGAGGCCTTCACCGAGGCATTCGAAGTGGCGCAGCGCCCGGATAGCGCCAAGGTGATGATCGAGTTCGCCTGATCCTTGCCGCCGGCGCCGGCTCTTTTCGAGAGGTCCGGCGCCGCGTCAGCGGGGCCACTATTAGCGCAGGAGACATTCACGCATCGGTGGCCGGCGATCTGGTCGAGCCTCTCAGCTTCGTCGGCTATGCCGGTGCGATGGAGCTCTACGCACCGGCGATGTAATCGCGTGATGGGTCGGCCACTCGCGCCGCGTCTAGCCTGTGCTTCGGGAATCCCCAATCCTGGGCGTTCCCGCGCGGCGAGGCCAGCCTTCTGTCTGGTCTGCGGTACCTGCTTCATGCGCAGGCGTCCGGGTGCTTTGTTGACCCCCGATAACCTGGGAAGGGCGCGCTGCCCCAATAGCTGGCTATTTGGTGGGCGGATTGGGAAGTGCGAAGACGTACATCGCGTTGCCGTTGCTCGGCTGATAAATGCCGCCGGCCTGCCCCGCGACCAGCGAATAGGCGCCGAGTTGGCCTGCGGGCACCGCGATATACTGCTTTCCACCAGCGCTGTAGCTGATCGGGAATCCCTGGGCAGCGGTGCCTAGTCGGGTCTGCCAGACGAGCTTCCCTGTCCTTGTATCGAATGCCTTGAAGTAGCGATCGGAATCGCCCACGAAGGCGAGCCCACCGGCGGTGGTCAGCGCGCTCGTTGTGAAGGGCGCATGCTGCTGGTACGACCACAATTGCTTCATCGTGCGTGCGTCGTAGGCGGCGAGTTTCGCGAACTGCTGGCCGCTGCCCGGCATCTCGATGTTCCGACGCGGATCGTCCGCGCTGTCGCCGCCCAGGCCGCCGCCGCCGACATTGAATTCCACCGCCTCGCCTTTCAACCCGCCGCACATCTGCAGGAGCGGGATGACGAGCGTGCCCTGTCGGCCATCATAGGCCATCGCCTGCCAATCGTGGCCTCCGAAGGTGGTGGGACAGGACCGGACATAATCGCCGATCTTCGCTGCGATAATGTCCGGGCGGAGAGTCAGCCGGCCGGTCTTGCGGTCAATAGACGAGTACACGTCCTGATAAACCGTTTCGGTGAGATCGAGATATTTACCCGTCCGGCGGTCCAGCTTCCACAGTAGTCCATCCTTGCCGATGGTGAACAGCAACGGCCGGCCGTCGAGATCGACCAGCACGCGTTCAAACACGACGTCAAGGTCCAGCGAGTCGCCGGGAAGGTGTTGGAAATACCATTTTATCCGTCCGGTGGTCGGATCCAGGGCCAGCGTCGAATTGGTGTAGAGAGCGGCGTTTCGCGCGCTCATATGCCGGCTTGCAGCGACCCAAGGCTTGGCCTGCGCCGTGCCGATGTAAAAGGTGTCGAGCGCCGCGTCGTAGCTGCCGGCAATCCACATGTCCCCACCAGCCCGGAATTCCGGCCTGAGGTTCGCCCAGCTGCTATCGCCGGGCGTGCCGGGTTGCGCGACCACCGGAGTACGCCATAGCTCGTGCCCGGTCTCAGGATCATAGCCGGCCACGAAACAGGAAGTCATTTTGAAGCGCTCGCAGCCATTCATCCCGGCCACCACCACGCCCTTGGCGATAATCGGACCCGCGGTATGAGTGAACCCGTCCTTCGGATCGGCCTGTTGCGTGCGCCACAGCTGCTTGCCGGTTCTGGCATCGATCGCCACCAGTGCGGCGTCTGGCGTCGCGATGAACAGCGAGTTGCCGTAAAGCGCGATGTTGCGCACGGGCGCCACCGGCACCTTGCCGCCGGCCGGCTGCGCGTAGCGATAATCCCAGATGAAGTCGCCGCTCGCGGCATCGAGCGCCACCAGCCTTCCGCCGGGCGCCAACACGAACATGATGCCGTCGTGAACCAGCGGCGTCGGCTCGTTGATGCCGTCGGGCAGCGCAAAGGTCCAGGCAAGCTGCAGCGAACCGGCATTGGCGACGTTGATCTCGGCAAGCGGGCTATCTCCATGGCCGTCGCGAGTCCGGCGCCAGTTGATCCAGTCGCCCGGGGCAGGATTGGTCAGCATCGCCTCGGTGACTGGGTCGAACCGTTCGATTGTCCGGTTGTGCGTCGCGAGCTTTGCCATAAGAGTTGCGAACCGCTTGTTCTGCGGCGTCTCTCCCGCCGAACTCGCGCCGACTACGCTGGCGGCCGCATTCGGTTCAGGCGTTTCACCCAGCGCGTCGATGCTGACGGGCGTCGCGTCTCCGGATCGGCCGTCTAGGATCACCGGGAGTGCCGTCTTGGTGGTGAGCGGAGCAGAGCCCGCACCATGGCCGTTTGCCGCCAAGATATAGGCGGAAGCCGCCAGATATTCCTGATCGCTCAACTCGCCCGCTCTGCCCGGCGGCATCATTGTCTTCACGAACTGAAAAAGCTCGTCGCTCGAGCGCTCCCGCCAGTGCGCCGCGAAACCGGCGCCGACCAATGCCGGTCCATGTGAGGATCCCTTAAGCGTGCTCTGGTGGCAGACCGCACAATTATCCTCGTAGACGGACTTGCCCTCAGCTATCTGTTGCGCCGTGAAGCTACCGCCACTGGCGACGGCCGCGATCGTGGCAACGCTGCCGCCAAATATCAGGGCCGACGCCAGCCAAACCGCGCCATTAAGTCCACCCATCCCCGTTCGCATCGACTTCTCCATTGTAACGACTTCGCCGTCCCCCACCGCACGGGATGTTCACCAGAGATTGCGGACTCTGCTGAGGGACGAGGCTGCTATGGTTTTGCGCTATGTTTCTGGCTCACGGTGAAGCCCCCGAGGGTCAGCCAGCCATCCAGCCCCCATCAACCGGGATGGTCGCGCCATTGATGTAGGCGGCCCCATCTGAGGCCAGGAACAGGGCGGTGTCTGCCATCACCTGCGGGCTCGTGGAGCGGTCGGCTAGGTTCATCACCGGCATCGCGCGGGCGAGCCCGACGGGGCTGAAGAAGCCAAGTTCTTCACCCCCGGTGATGTTGGTCTCGGTCGGCCCGGGGCAGATCGCGTTGCAGCGGATTCCGTCCGGTCCATGCACCCAAGCGATGTTGCGCGTGAGGCCGATCATTGCATGTTTGGAGGCGGTATAAACCAGTCCGGCCGCACCGCCGCGCAGCCCAGCAACGGACGCGGTGTTGACGATCGCGCCGGACTTGCGCGCGAGCATATGTGGCAGAACGGCGCGGGTGACGAAGAATTGCCCGGTGACGTTGACCGCCATGACGCGGTTCCAGAGGTCGGTCGGCGTATCGGCCGGCAGATGTATCCTGTCCATGATGCCGGCATTATTGCAAAGCACGTCGATCCTGCCCCAACGCTCCGCCGCTTCGCGAACGAACGCGTTCACCGCCTCTTCGTCGGCGATGTCGGCAACGGCCGCTGCGGCGTTGCCTCCCGCCTCCTGTACCGCCGCCACAGTGGCGTGGGCGCGTTCGCCGATGATGTCGTTGACCAGCACCTTGGCGCCAGCGCGGGCGAACGTGAGGGCCATCGCCCGCCCAATTCCCGAACCCGCGCCCGTTATGATCGCCGTGCGCCCGCCAAGATCGATTCCGCCGTCCATCCTTGTCTCCTTCATTTCCGCACTTCCCACCGCGTCAGACCGCCTTCACCTCGCGTCCCTTGCCGTGGGTGATGAAGCCGGGGCAGATCGAGTTGCAGCGCCGTCCGGCCGGAGACCAGCACCACCTTGTCCCATGGATCGGCTCCTTCCCGCATATGCCCGGTTCACACGAAACCGGCCGCTGTGACCTGACTTTGGATAAGGTGGGTGGCGCAGGCTCTCTATTCGCTGGTCGCTGCGGCGATCGCGTCCGCCACGGCGCGGACGCGCGCGCGACCGGCAACGTCGGCGTGGGTGAGCAGCCAGATCTCGATCGTGATAGAGACCGTGTCCGGCAGCACCGGCACAAGGTCCATTCCTGGCGCGATCATATAGTTGGGCAGCAGCGCCAGCCCGGCGCCCGCGGCCAGCGCGTGCACCTGCGCGAAGACGGTCGAGCAGGTGAAGCCGGGTGCCACGGCGATGCCCGCCAGCGCGAGCTGGCGAATCGCTGTTCCGGCAAAGTCGCTGGAAGGGTCGTAGCCGACGAAGGAATGGTGGGCGAGGTCGGTGATTGTGTGGATCGGCGCAGAAGCCGCTAGATAGTCTCGCGCAGCATAAAGCTTCAGCACTACGGGACGGAGCTTGCGGATGCGATGGCGACCGCTGCTAGGTGGTTCTAGGATCAGCTGAAGATCGACCTCGCGGTGGGCGAGGTCGGCAGGGCTGCCGTGGGTAACAAGCTCGATCATCAGTTCGGGCGCTCGCCGTCGCAGACGGGCAAGCGCGGGCGCGACCACCATGCTGCCGATGCCGTCAGGCGCGCCGATCCGCACGCTCCCCGCCAGCGCGGGATCATTGGCGTCCAGCCCCGCCTCGGCGCGCGCGATCGCCTGTTCCGCGAACTCCGCCGATTGGACGACGGTGGCGCCGGCGCGGGTGAGTTGCCAAACGAGGGGACCGCGTTCGATCAGGATCGCGCCGGTGTCTTGCTCCAGCGCGGCGAGACGCCGCCTCACGGTCGATTCGTCGACCTTGAGCAGGCGCGCCGCGCCGTCGGGCGATCCGCTACGCGCGAGCGCGAGCAGATAGCGAAGATTGTCCCAGTTCTTCATAGGATTACGGACTTTCTTCGGGATACGGCAATTCTGCCGCCCGGTCCGGCAACCTTGTACCTTGCGTGCATGAAGCCATCATCTATCCTTCCGATCAACTAAGAGCACCCCCAATTATGCACGATCGCGGCGGAGCACTGGGGGCAACAAGCCAAGGAGGATGTATGGCTACCTTGCTCAAAGATCAGGATATGGGCGCAGCGGTTGAAACGCCCGTGGCAAACCCCGCGCACCTTTTTCCGACCCCAGCGCACGTTGCTGCAGAGTTGATCCGTCCGTTTCCTTATGTGCTGGGCGCCAGGACGAAGCTGCGCCCGCACAGCTTCATCCCCGCCATCCATCAGGGTCCCGAAGTGTTCTGGGCGGAACGCGCGTTCAATGGCGTTCGCGGTGCCTGGGTGCCGCGAACGGTCGACCTCCTACATCAGGTGTACAGCGACAATGTAAACTTCACGGCGCGCGGCTTCGCGCCGTTCGCCACCATGCTGGGGGAAGACTGGTTCCTGGTTCCGGCAGAAGTCGATCCTCCGCTGCATGCGATGTTGCGTGCGATGGTCAACCCCGTGTTCACCCCTAAGCGGATGGCGGCCCTCGAGGAGAAAATCCGTGGTTATGCGCGTGATTTCATCCTGTCGTTCCGGGACAAGGGCGGCTGCGAGTTCATGGCGGACTTTGCCTTCGAGTTCCCTATCAAGGTATTTCTGGAGCTGATGGGTTTACCGCAGGAGCGGGTCGGCCAGTTTCTCGCCTGGGAACACAAGCTGCTCCACGAACCCGATCTCAACGAAATCATCGCCGGCACGCGCGCGGTGGTGGACTATCTGCGCGAGCAGATCGAGGATCGTCGCGTCCGTCCGCGCGATGATCTTATCACCTTCGGCATCACTGTCGAACAAAATGGGCGCAGGCTGACCGACGATGAGTTGCTGGGCTTCTGCTTCAACCTGTTCATCGGCGGACTCGATACCGTATCGACCAACATGGCATGGCAATTCCTGCATCTGGCCGAGCATCATGACGACCAAGCGCGGTTGCGCGCCGATCCGCAGTTGCTGCCGGCGGCGATCGACGAGATGATGCGCTTTTATGCGGCGGTCGCTACGTCACGCGAATGCGTCAATGAAACGCAGCTGGGGGAGGTGACGGTGCGACCGGGGGACAAGGTGCTGTTGGCAACCTTCCTCGCCGGCCACGACCCTGCCACCTATGATGACCCCGAAAAGGTGATCCTGGACCGTGGGGCGCGGCACGTGAGCTTCGGCTACGGTTCACATCTCTGCATCGGCATGCATCTGGCACGCCGCGAGATGCGTATCGCGCTTGAGGAATTCCTTCGCGAGGTGCCGGAGTTCAGCATCGCCCCAGATGCCGACATTACCTATTACCTGGCGGCGATCATCCAGCCGATCACGCTGCCTCTCGTCTGGGGGGCATGATCGCCATGGCCAAGATCATCTATCGAGAAGCCAACGGCACGGAGCATGTCCGCGAGGTCGCCGAGGGGACTTCAGTGATGCGCGGCGCGCTGGAAACGGGCGTCCCGGGCATTCAGGCCGAGTGTGGCGGCGCCGCGGCCTGCGCGACCTGCCAGGTGCGCGTCGATCCCGACTGGTTCTATCGGTTGCCGGCGCCGCAGGACCTTGAATCCTCGATGCTGGACGAGGAGGATCTGGAGGCCCGCGTTCGGCTATCCTGCCAGATCGTCGTGACTCCCGAACTCGAGGGAATGGTCGTGGAGGTGCTCGCGACCCGGCCGTAGGAACCCGTATTTGTCGACACGCGGCCCGCAAGGCGTCGATTTCTCCTGTGTTGTGCCTATATAGCTCCCATGACGATGCTGGACAGCGCCTGCGGATGGCACAAGGTGGCGCACCAATGACGGAAGGCGACGTGGCCAACCCCCCGCGGCGCGCCAGCCGTGATCCGTCGGGCACGATCCGGCGGATCGTCGATGCCGCGCGCCACGAGTTCGCCGCGCACGGCTTCAGCGGGACTAAGATGGAGCATATCGCGCGGCGGGCGCAGGTCTCGAAGCAGCTTGTCTATCTTTACTACAAGAGCAAGGATGAGCTTTACAGCGAGGTGTTGAAGGTCATTTCGCGGACAACCTATGAGAGGTTGTTGCAGATCGACTTCGATGGGCTGGACCCGGAAGCTGCGATCCGCACCTATATCGAGGCAGTGTACGATATCTTCGCAGCCGACTCGGCGATGGCAGTCGTGACGCTCGATCAGAGCTTGCACGAGGGCGCGCAGATTCGGCTTGCCCCTGACGCACGGCGGATGCACGCAGCACTTTCCGAAAAGCTGCTGGGCGCATTGGAGCGCGGCCGCAAGGCGGGCGTGATCGGGTCGCATATCGATCCGCCCAGTCTGGAATTCATGACCGTCATCATAGTCTCGGGCTGCGTGGCGTCACGCGGGATGTTCACCCGCCACCTCGGCGGTCGCGTTTTTATCGATGACAGCAGTGAGTTCTGGCGCGATTATGCGGCGAGCTTCATTCTACGCGCTCTGCGGGCCTGACGCGACGTGCGAGCTGCTCTTCATCTGTGAGGCATCGAACCCGCCGGCTGCGGCGCTGTCCATATATTCGTCAATGCGGCGGATGCGCTCTCCGTGCGTGGTGACGACGAGCAGCGCTGGCATGCCTCGGATGATGAAGCCATCTGGGCCGTCGGCATCAACCAGGTGCTGCTGCACGAATCCTTGCGCGGACGGCGTGATGCGAGTCGCCCGGAAGCGCACCGCGACCACGGAAAAATAGCTGCGGAAGAAGGCGATCGCCTCCGCACGCGTGAGGCTGTCGTTGCTGAAATTGTACCAAATTAAAAAGTCTTCCGTGAGGAGTTCGTCGAGCAAATCGAGCCGTGGCTCGGTGAGCGCGCGGGCGAAGCGGTCGGCGATCGACTCCACCAGTGCGCGGGGACGGACGGCTCCATCTTCTCTCATCATGCTCTCCCGTCGTGCGCGGAACTGATGCAGCAACCGGCCCGCGGCGCTGACCTGTCGAGGGGCAGGTGCGACAGCTTCGCTGGCCACGGATCGAGGATCATCGACGTCAATACCAGGGAAGTCAGAGATGGCGCAGGATCCGCAAGAATCGATGAGGCTCGCCCAGTTCTGGGCGACAGTGTCAGAAGAGCATAACGTGGAGAAATTCGCCACCGTGCTTCACGATGACTTTGTTATGTGGTATAATTTTGATCCTCAGGATCGCACACGCCAGGAGTTCATCGAGACGCTCAAAAGCGCGCATGCGATGTTCGAGAACCAGAAGAACGAGGATCTGAAGATCACGCTGACCGAGGACGGCTTCGTCCTGCAGGCGACGATGACCGGCGTCCTCGACGGTCAGCAGATCTCGTCGCCTTATTGCCTGATCGCCAGGATAAAGGACGGTAAGGTTATCCGCGGGGACGAATATTTCGATACGGCCAAGCTGACTAAGCGCGCGGGACGCCCCGGCGAAGGGATGATCTGACACCGCGCGGCATCGGCGGTTGACGTGCCGTCAAATGCTTTTTCGGGGCTTTTCACTGGACGAGTGGGTAGAAGGCGCATCCGCCGCACATGGTGAGGATGCTTATATTTCTATTTCCAGGAGCCGAGGATGGAACTGATTCAGCACGGCGACGGCACTTTCGATATTGGAACCGGGCCGCTCGTGCCGGATCCCGAAATTATGCGCACCGGCAAGGTCGATCTGGGCGTCTACTATAATCAGGAGCGCTTCGAGGCGGAGCGCGAGATCTTCGGGCGGGTCTGGCTGAACGTCGGCGAGGCAGCGGAGATTGCCAATCCCGGTGACTGGATCGTGCGCGAGGTGAAGGTGCGCTCGACTTCGGCGATCATCGTGCGTGGCAAGGATGGAGTAATCCGCGCCTTCCACAATATCTGCTCGCACCGCGGCATGAAGCTGGCATGGGACGACAAGGGCCGCGGAGGGAAATTGTCCTGTCCCTACCATGCCTGGCTGTACAATTCGGCCGGCGAGCTGGTGCACATCCCGGACGAGGGCTGTTTCAGCCATGTCGACAAAAAGGAGAGCGGCCTGTCGCCGATCCGGTGCGACGTGTGGGAGGGGATGGTTTTCATCAACCTCGACGCGGAAGGAACTCAGAGCCTATCCGACTACCTTGGGCCGCTCAAAGATCGCGTCAAGAATCTGCCGTTCGAGAGCTATCCCTATACGGCGCGCGTGGGAGCGATGATCGGCGCGAACTGGAAGCTAGCCATCGAGGCGCAGTGCGAGGCCTACCATGTCCGCGCACTCCACTCCCGCACGGTAGCAAAGATGCTCTCGTCGAAGGAGAACCCTTACGCCCACCCGTTACGCAACGAGCTGTTGGGAGCACACCGGATGACCTCGGTGCCGCGCAACCCGGATTTCGAGCTGTCGCCCGAGAAGCTGGTGCAGGCGTTCGCCTTCAAGAGCGCTGCGCAGATGGTGGTGACCGATACCGGCGCACAGGACCGGCCCGAGCGCACCTTCGCCGGACATAGCGATCTCAACAAGGCGCACTCCAACTCTTGGGGTAATGACCAGGTGGTGATGTACCCCCACTTCATCTTCCATCTCTCGCACGGCGGCTGGTGGCTGCATCGCTTCTGGCCCGTCGCAGCCGACCAGACGTACTGGGAGGCGGTCTATCATTTCGAGCGGCCGGCCTCGCTAAGGAACCAAATGGCGGTGCAATATTCGCTGGCGTTTAACCGCGACACGCTGATGGAGGACAACTTGGCTCTGGTCGAGCAGCAGGAGGTAATGGAAAGCGACGCGAAGCGGGTCGTGCAATTCGGCGAGCAGGAGTTGATGTGCACGCATCTCGCTGCCATCTCGGAAGCCGCCGCCAACGACGCAGCGTGGATCGCCGTCGCCGCCGAATAGCGGGCAAGCATGTGATTGAGAGGTGAGCAGCGCCGAAGCGGGTCTGCGACTGCCTTGCCGGATGGACCAGCGAACGATCAAGGGGAGAAGAATGGACCTTGGATTGCGCGGCAAACGCGCGTTTGTAACGGGCAGCACGAGTGGCATCGGTGCTGCGACGGTACGCATGCTCGCGGCCGAGGGTGCCTCGGTCATCATCAACGGCCGTAACGCCGAGCGGGCGGAGGCAGTGCGCGCGGAGATCGTGGCCGCGGGTGGGGTTGTGGCGCTCGCACTGGGCGATCTGAGCAACGACGCGGGCGCGGACGGGACGATGAAGGCGGCGCTCGATGCGTTCGGCGGCATCGATATACTGGTCAACAACCTAGGCCAGTATGAGCCCTTCACGACGACTTGGACCGATGCCACGCCCGCGCAATGGGCCGCGACCTACGAATCGAACGTGATCGCGGCAGTCCGCACCATCCGCGCCACGCTGGAGGGCATGAAGGCTGCGGGCTGGGGCCGCATCATCAACGTCGCCAGTGGCGGCTACACCGATCCCCCTCCGCAGTTCCCGACCTACGGCCCGTCGAAGGCAGCGTTGGTCAACCTGTCGGTCGGGCTTGCCAAGTCGCTGCCGAACACGGGCATCACGGTAAACACGATCAGCCCCGGCAATGTGCTGACAGAGGCGTTGAAGACCAATCTACCGATCATTGGCGAGGCCAATGGCTGGCCTGAGAAGGACATTGACGCGTTGGAATATCGCTTCGCCACCCAATGGCGCAGCCTTGTAGGTCGTACCGGCCGGGTAGAAGAGATTGCAGCACTGATCTGCTTCCTGGCGAGCGTCCATTCGGCCTACATTACCGGCACAAACTATCGGATCGATGGCGGTTCGCACGCTACGCTGAACTGATCGCTGTCTTCGAACGACACGACAACACAGGAACGTGCGCAACGCACGCGGGAGAATGGAATGAAGCTGACAGGCAAGGTCGCGATTATCACCGGCGCGGGTAGCGGCATGGGTGCCGAGGAGGCGCGGGTATTTGCCGCCGAGGGTGCAAAGGTGGTCATCACGGACATAAACGTCGAAGCCTGCCGCAAGGTCGCGGCCGAGATCGGCGAGGCTGCCATCGCCGTGGAGCAGGACGTAGCGGACGAGGCGAGCTGGCAGACGGTGATCGAGCGCACCCTTGAAGCGTTTGGCAAGATCGACATTCTCGTCAACAATGCCGGCATGACGCGCTCCGACACCTTCGACAACACCGACGCCGCTTTCATGCGGCGGATGCTGGACGTCAACATCGTCGGTTCCTTTCTCGGCATGAAGGCGGTGCGAGGACCCATGAAATCCAATGGCGGCGGCGTGATCGTCAACATCGCCTCGGGGCTCGCCTTCACCAGCCTACCCGGCTATTTTGCCTACGGCATATCGAAATGGGGCGTGCGCGGCATGACGCGCCTCGGCGCCAAGGAGCTGGCACCCGACAATATCCGTGTCGTCACCGTCACCCCGGGTGCGATCGAAACGCCGTCGCTGGTTCCGGCGGTGCGCGAAAACGCCAAGACGCTGATCCCGATCGGCCGCGTGGGCGGCGCCGATGAGTTCGCGCGGGTGGTGGTGTTCGTCGCATCCGACGATGCGAGCTACCTTGCGGGGACGGAGATCATGGTCGACGGGGCGATGATCTGCTGAGTTCCGATGGGATCTCAGGCAGGAAAGAGCGCACGCTCGGCAGTGCCGCGGGCCTGATTTGCTGATCGGCTCCGTCTACGGGAATGAGGTTCGCTCCTACGAGCGCACCGCGCCCAAACTAACCGTGGCGGCAAGGTGGGCCAAGGATTTCTGGGAGTATAGTTGATGCGTGCAGCCGTTTTCCGCACCTCCAATTGCCAACTGTTCGTGGAGACGGTCCCCGATCCAACTCCCGAGGCGGGTCAGGTGGTTATAAAGGTCGGCCGCTGTGGCATCTGTGGCAGCGACCTGCATATGGCGGAGGGGCATACCTTCTCGTTCGATGACGGAGCGATCCCCGGCCACGAGGTCGCAGGCGAAGTCGTTGCGACCGGTCCCGGTGTCGAGCGGGTGAGGATCGGCGATCATGTCGCGGTGCTGCCCTTCCTGACGTGCGGACAGTGCACGGCCTGCCGGACCGGCGACGGCCCCGGCTGTACGCAGATGCGTATGTTCGGCGCCTTTGGCCTAGGTGGGGGCTATGCCGAATATGTCGTCACCAATGACCTCTGGTGCGTTCAGTTGCCCAAGTCCCTGAGCATGGAGGATGGCGCGCTGGTCGAGCCGCTGGCGGTGTCATTGCGGGCTAATCTCGCTTCGGGGATCAAGCCGGGTGACCGTGTGCTTGTGATGGGTGCCGGTGCGATCGGTCTGGCGGCGACCTATTGGGCCCGCCAGGCCGGCGCTGGGGGAGTCGCTGTCTCCGCGACCTCGACTCGCCGGGAGGCCATGGCTCGCGCCATTGGTGCCGATGCGTTCATAACTCCGGACGGAGAGCGAACGCTGGCCGATCAGGTGACGGAGGTGCTCGGTGGTCCGGCTGACATCGTGTTCGAATGTGCCGGTGCGCCGGGATCACTTGACCAAGCCGTTTCGGCTGTGCGTCGCTATGGGGTGATTGCGTCGCCCGGCTTCTGCTGGGCACCCGACAGCTTTACGCCGGTGTGGGCGATGTTGAAGGACGTGACCGTCCGCTTTACCAACATGTACAATACGCGCGAGTTCGAGGTGGCGGTCGGCGCGCTGGATCGCGGCCATGTTGAGCCGCGAGCGATGATCACCGACGTTGTGACGCTGGACGATGCGCCCTCCGCTTTCCAGGAGCTGCGTAGCCGCAACAATCAGTGCAAGGTCATGATTCGGCCGTTCTAGCCATTCGGATCGCTGCACCTTTTACCGCGCTGCCCCGATTGAGGCCTCCATAAGGTCGGGCTACCGATCTGCTGATTGTCAATGGTGACGCAAATAGTGCATAATGTAGGGTGCTAGCGTGCGCCGCGCCACTGCCCCCCGGCGGACGACATAGCACGAGGGAAGGAGAGTCTGATCGTGGCATCATCGCTGCTCATCGGCGCGGACAAGAGCGGTTTCGACTTTTTTGTCCGCGGTAGCGCGTCGACACCCATCGCGACTGTCGAGCTCCACGACTATCATTTCCCTGCGCCGCAGCATTCGGCCTACCGACCCCGACGCAGCTTCCTGGACCTTGCGCTCTCCGGCCGGCCGGGGGAACCGGCGGGACGCTTTCCGGATGCTCCGGCCGCCGGCCGGCGCGCTATCGGCGACGTGATGTTCATGCCGGCGGGCATCGAAGTGGAAGCAGAATGGGGCTCGGGACGACAAAGCTCTATCTGCCTTGAGTTCATCTCCAAGGGAGACATGGACGGCCGCTGGAGCGCACGCGAGCTTGCCACCAGCATGGACGTGCAGAGCCCGTTCGTCCGTGACGCGCTTGTTCGCCTTGCGCGGGAACTTCAGACGCCCGGCTTCGATTCAACCGTGATGATCGAAGCGCTGTGCGTTCAGCTCGGGATCGAGCTTGGGCGATATTTTCGCGGACAGGCGGAGGCTGCCCCTGAACCGTGCGGCAGCCTCAGCCCCCGGCAGCTGCGACTGGTGGAAGATCGCATAGAGGTGGCCGGGCCGCTGCCCAGTGTGGCCGAGTTAGCCCGCGAGTGCGGCATATCGGCGCGCCATTTCTTCCGAATTTTCCGCGCGACTACCGGTCGTACCTTGTCCGAATATGCCGCCGATCGGCGCATCACGCGTGCACGGGCGCGCCTCGCCGAGGAGCGCATGCCGATCAAGCAGGTGGCGTGGGAGTGTGGATTTGAGACGCCGGCTGCCTTCTCTAACGCCTTCCGTCGGGCCACCGGTTATCGCCCGCGCGAATACCGCCAACTGCTAACCAGCTGAAAGGGCGGTCGCCGCGGCTCTAAGGCACATGCGAGATAGTCTGACACATTGGTTTGCCGATTGAGCATGCAAACTGGGGAAGAGGCGCTGATCCGCCCCTTCCCATCTCGAACTGGACCGAGCTCGACATGTAGCAACCAGTTCAACCCGAGATCGAATAGCCTCCATCGACCGGGATCAGCACGCCGGTGACGAAGCGGGATTCCTCGGCGCAAAGGAAACCGATCACATCCCCCAGCTCCTGCGGATCACCCCAGCGCGCCATCGGCGTGCGAGCGGAGATCGGTGCGGCGAGCTCAGGATCCTCCCACATGATGCGCGACATGTTCGTCTTGATCCAGCCCGGGGCGACGGCATTGCAACGGATGCCATCCTTCGCCCAACTTGCTGCGAGGGAGCGGGTGAGTGCAACTACTCCTCCTTTGCTGGCCGCATAGCCTGGCGCGATGGTGCTACCGAAGATCGAATACATCGAGCCCACATTGACGATCGCGCCGCCTCCCTGGCGGAGCAGTGGATAGGCCGCCATCGACATCCGCATCGTGCCGGTGAGGTTCACGTCCACCGTGCGGGCGAACTGGTCCATCTCGAACTCGTAGGGCGTGGCGTGGCCTGCGCAGTTCACCAGCGCATCCAACCGCGGCAGCGAGTCCACCACTGCGGCAATGCTGTCGTCGCGGGTGACATCCATCACGCGAGATTCGATCCCCGAGCCGGTTGGCGTACGCGCGACCTCTTCTGCGCCGTAGCCGGTGACGATGACGTCGTAGCCGAGCTTCTTCAGCGCCTTGGCGCTTGCGAAGCCGATGCCTTCTGGGTCGGCGCCACCGGTGACTAGTGCAAGCTTGTTCATAATTGCCTCCTCGCTGGCAGGGTCTTCAGGCTACAGGCGCCAACTCCGCCGCGGTCGCGTGCGGAAGGTGTCGGCGGTCGAGTTCGGCGCGAATTGTATCGTGACGGGTGGAACTGAGCGGATAGCGCCATGCCAGCACCGCCGCGGTCAGGTGCAGGAGGCCAGGGCCGAGCGAGCCTAGAAGCAGCACGCCCCTGAGCGCCCCGCTGCCGTTCGCCCCGCCTGCCGCGGCATCGAAGCCGAGGAGGTCGAGCAGCACGAACACCGCGCCGATCGCCGTCGCCTGGCCGAGCTTGGTGACGAGCGCCAGCAGTGCGTAGAGCATGCCCACCCGGTCCATACCGGTCGCCAGCCGATCCTCGTCGCTGACGTCGGCGATCATCGCCCGCGGCAGGAGGTCAGCCGACGCCGCGGCAAAGCCACCTATTGCGAACCAGACGATCATATAGACGAGGTTGCCCGGCGGCATCAGCCCGACCGCCATCATAAATATGGCGGTGATCGCGCAGCCAAGTGCGAGCGCACGATGTTTGCCGATGCGCCGACCGATCTTCGCCCAGATCGGCACCGAGCTGATGGTGACGATGAAGAAAAAGCCTAGCACGAGGCTGAGCGTGCCGGCAGAGACGCCTTTTACGATGGTGTAAAAGAACAGGAACACCGACGAGCTGACACCCGACGCGAAGCCGGTCATCGTCACCGAACCTAGCGCCAGCCGCGCCGAGCGCAGACGGAAGAGGCTAACATAGTCGCCGAACCGGGCGATGTGCACCGCGGGTGCCGCTGGCCGCTCGCGTACCATCAATACCGCCAGCACGATGGTGAGTGGCGTCGTAACGATGATTGACAGACCCATTGTGCGCACCGTCAGCTCCGGAGTGACGGGCATGACCAGTTCCAGCGCGGCCGGTAACGCAAGCGCCAGAAACACGCCGATCATGTTGAAGAACTGCCACCAGGCAAACACGCGCGAGCGTTCGTGATATTCGGGGCTCATCAGCGCGCTGAGCCCCATCTGCGACAGGATCACGATCGAGTAGCCGACATAGGTCAGGGTGAGTGCCACTGCGAGGTAGGTCGCGCCGGCGCCCCGCTGCGCCATGAACAGCAGCCACGCACCCAGCATCACGACGGGCATGCCGATCACCAGCCAGGGACGAAAACGTCCCCAACGGGTGATGGTCCGATCCATCAACCCCCCGATCAGGGGATCGAAAACCAGATCGGCAAGCCGCACCACCGTAAAGACCAGGCCCACCACGGCGAGGTTGATGCCGATAGTGGTGGCATAGAAGGCAGGCAGGAAGATCGTCAGCGGCAGTGTCATCGTTGCCATCGGCAGCGCCGGGGCGGCAAGCGCTGCGAGCATGCGTGCAGGCGCACGCGGCAACGCCATCGAACTGACCGGTCCGGATGTCATGCTGTCCATCCTTTGCGACTGGCGCACACGAGGCGGGGCGCCGCCTGCCTTCGGTTAGGTAGGTCACATGCCGTCGCCGTGGGGTGCTCAGGCTGTGTGGTCGGACCCTTCGGTCATGTCGGTGTAGAATGGCTGGTGGCCGAACAGCCCACAATCGCGGCTCAGTGTCTGGCCGGCGATGAGGGATGCATCGTCCGATGCGAAGAAGGCGAGCCACGTTGCCACCGCCGCGCCGATCCGCCTACCGCCACCGATGATGAGCGCGACGGTGTCCTTCAATCCGTTTATGTCGCTCGGTGCGTTCTGCGAATGACGTTCAGGCGGCGAGCGGCAATGGTCCGTCGACCAGGCTGTCGGTCGCCGAGGCCGGCACTTTGCGCACCACCATCGGGGCGCCGTTGTGGATGTCCTCGCCCATCATCAGATTCTCTGCGTCAAAGCGGACACTGGTGATGCTGGGCCAGCGCAGCAGATAGAAGCCGTCCGGTTCCACCGGCTCGTTGTGATTGCCCAGGAAGACGCCCGGATAGATCGTGCTGAGGATGCACGATACAGACAGGCCATGCTCGTCAAAGAACACGCGCTCCTGATCGAAGGGGCCCGCCATCCGGACGCCGAGCGCCACGACCCCGTCGTACATCGCCTTGGTATCTTCCCACGTGCGGACGGCCGCCATTGTGCCTCCGTCGCTCATGAATGGATGACCGTCGAAGCTGTAGCTGATCGGCCCGCGCGACATGGTGGCCATCACCATGTCCACGTCGTTGATGACCTCGCCCCACCAATGCTGGCGATAAATTTTCAGCCACGCGATATGGCGCGGATCGGAAAGCCCGGCGATCCGCGCGTCAAGCCGGGCTAGGGATTCGCGGGCGGTCGACAATTTTGGTTCAGGCTGCGTCATACTGTCCTCTCTGACGATATGTTAACGGACGACTGGCCGGTATTCGATCAAATCGATGCCGACTGGCCGCCGTCCACCCGCAGGTTGGCCCCAGTGATGTAGTCGGCGGCCGGAGTCGCGAAGAACGCGACGGAGGCGCCGATGTCTTCTGGTCTGCCGATCCGGCTCACCTTGAGCGGCATGACCTCGGCGAGGAAGCGTTGTTCGCGGGCCTCGCCCGTTTCCTTCCATCCACGGCTTTCGGCGGTGGAGTCGATGACCGGTTGGAGTGCGTCCGTCAGGATAGGTCCGGGCGATACGATATTCGCGGTGATGCCGGTGCGCGCAAGCGAGCTGGAGAGCGCCAGCGTGAGGCTGTTGAGCGCAGCTTTTGCCGACGCATAATCAGCAGGCGAATAGCCGGGTTCGAGCCCGGCCACGCTCGAGATGTTGATGATCCGGCCCCAGCCGCGCTTGCGCATGTGCGGCAGGACGGCATCGATCAGGCGAACGGCGTTGAACACGCACTTCATATAGGTTTTGGCCCAATCGCCCGGAGGGATCGCATCGAATGGACGGAGCCCGGCCGCGGCATCGTGCGCCCCCCCGACGTTGTTGACGAGGATGTCGATCGGCCCAGCGGCAGCCGCCAGGGCATCGATCCCGGCCTCGCTCTCGACGTCGGCCGCGAGGAACTGCACGGCCAGCCCCTTGGAGGCGAGCTCAGCCTGCATCGATTCGCCCGTCACGGAGTCGCGGCCGCAGAAGATCACCTCAGCGCCGGCGTGGGCGAGGGCGAGAACGATTCCCCGGCCGATGCCGCGCGATCCCCCGGTGACCAGCGCCTTCCGTCCGGCAAGTGCGTCGCGTGCGAAAATCATCAATATGCCCCCGGTGGTGCAATGTTGGGATTGATGCTCAGCCGATCGCGCCCATAGATTTCGTAGGCGATCAGGGGCACGTTGGCGACGTGGCGAAGCGCAACATGGGCATCGCGCCAGTAGCGGCTGAGCGGATTGGAGAGAAGAAACGCCGACGAGCCTGCGATGAACATCAGCGCCTCGATCGACTGGTGGATGAGATCCGTAACCTGGGCGCAGGCGGCCTTGTGACTGGCGCGCTCGGAAAAGGGGAACTCTCGCCCGGTGATGCCGACTTCGTCCAGTGTCGCGAGCGCGGTGAACAGCAGCGTGCGTGCCGCGTCGAGCTTCGCCGCAACCTGGCCCAGCTCGTAGACAACCGCGCCTGATTCGGCTTTGGTCTTGTAGAAGGTCGTCACCTGCGGCTTCTTCACGACGTCGGCCTGTACCAGTTCCAGCATCGCCTCTGCTGCACCAAGGATCTGGGCGATGCCGGTGGTACGGACGACCGGGATTACCGGAAGATTGTCGGACGGTGCGTACCAATGTTTCTTGCCCGGCTCGACGTGACCGAAGGGTTTGTCCATCATCACCATCAGATGGTCGGGTACGAAGACGTCTGTGGCAATCGTCGTGTCGGAGCCGGTGCCCTGCATTCCTGTGACGAACCAGCTGTCCTCGATCTCGAGTTCTCTCAACGGGATGTAGACCATGTTGATGCCGGGCACTACCGGACCGTCATAGCCTTCCAGCACGCATCCGGCTTGCGCCCATTGCGCCTGCCGCGATCCGGAACTGTAGGGCCAACGCCCCGATACGCGCCAGCCGCCCTCGACGCGGACTGCCTTGCCTGGCGGATTGTAGGCGCCGCACACCAGAGCCGGGCCGTTACCGAAGATTGCCTCTTGGGTCGCATCGGAAGTGAGGCTGGCGACCCACGTTGTGCCGTTGACAATCTGGCTTACCCACGAAATCGAAGGGTCGCCCTTGGCGAGCTCGATCTGCATGCGGGCGAAGTCGCTGAACGAGATGCCGCCCCCGCCCCAGCGCTGCGGGAGCAGCACGGTGAGCAACTCGCCGTCACGAAGCGCCTTATCGACTGCGGGCGTGGGCGAACGGAGGCGCTCGCCCTCCGCCGCTTCGGCCTGTAACAAGGGACGAAGAGCCCTCGCTGTCGCGATGAAGCGCGAGGCGTCAGCGAAGGCCTTCGCCTGCCCGCTGATGCGATCGACTGCGGTGGCCATCCTCTTCCTGCTCCTGTCCGGCTCTCATTATGCTGCTGCTGTGCCCGGCGCCGACGCGGCGCGGGGATAGGTTACAATCCAATGACGCATTGTCGCAGCCGGTTCGCTTATTGCCCGGTCCCAAGCGGCGCTCAATGCCGTGTCAAACGGGATGAGCAGTCGGCTCATCTGCAGCCGCACCAGCCTTTGGGCACTCGCTGCTCGATCGACGACCACCCGGTCGATAGCCTCGACGCTGTCGAACACTGGATCGAGGGCGGCGCGGACCGCCGCCTCATGGCGTGGAAACTGGCTACGGAAGAAGACCAGATGGAAGCTCGGATCCGCCTCGAAGATACGGATCAGCGCGCGCTCGCTGGTGTAGCGATCGAGAAAGCGCATCACCGTGGCGAACCGCCCTGGAGCCTCCGCTTCCTCTACCGCGGCGGCTGCCAGGCCGGCCTCGAAGCCGCGGCAGATAAACTCGCCAACCGCATCCAGCAGGTCGTCCTTGTTCGCGAAATAGCGGTAGAGCGTTGCTCGAGACACTCCGGCGACTTTGCAAATGCTCTCCACCGACAGATCGGACAGCCCCCGCCGCCCCAGTACATGCACTGCGGCCTCCAAGATGCGTAACGCAGTGGACGGCAGTCGCTCGCTTCCCGAACGCGCCAGCAGTGCTCCGAACAGGGTCTCCGCGGCGGCCGCCCGCTGATCGCTTGTGCTGATTCGGCGCATCATGCGCTGCATAGAGCAAAAGAGACGTTTTATGTCAATACGTCTCATTCGCGGGGATTGGAGCCCGCTATACATGGTCTGGCCGCGCTCTATACGAGATGTTATTTGCCAAATATCCCCAAGCGTAGTATATTCGGCGCAAATCTGACGGAATGTTCTGCAACGAAATGGAGAGTAGAATGCAGGTCCGGGTGCTTCAGGCGGACTTTTCCACGCTCAATCCGCATTGGGCGGAGAACAAGGAGTTTGCGACGCTCTATAACGCGGCATCGGTGTGTCCAGCCTATCTCGAGCCCTATCTGGTCAAGGTCATGTCCGCGGCCAAAAAGGCCCTGCCAGCCAAGTTCGAGGAGTTGCACGAGAACGTGCGCGTGTTCACGCTGCAGGAAATGCAGCATTGCAAACAGCACATTGCCTTCAACAAGATGCTGCGCCGGGCCTATCCAGAAATCGAGCCCCTCGAGAAGGCCTATGAAGCGGACTACGACCGTTTCCTGAAGACGAAGTCGCTTCAGTTCAATGTCGCCTACTCGGAAGGGTTTGAAGCGATGAGCGCCATACCCACGACCTGCTTCTTCGAAGACTTTGACGAATATTGGGAAAAGTCCGATCCGCGCGCCGAGGCGCTGTGGAAGTGGCATTTGGCCGAGGAATATGAGCATCGCGAGGTGATGCACGATCTCTACCGCGCGCTTTACGGCAATGGTCCTCGCGCCTATCTCTACCGCCTCTACGGCTTCTTCTATGCCACCGTGCATATTACCAAGCATATCAAGGGCATCGGCGAAGTGATGCTTGCCAAGGACCGCGAGAATATGACGCCGGAGGAGCTGGCGGCCTCCAAGGCGCGTGAGAAAAAGATCAACCAGCTCGCGTGGAAGCACGCCAAGCGGCACATGAAGAAGATCGTCTCGCCATTCTATGATCCATCCAAGCGCCAGCCGCCGCGTGGGGTGGCAGAAATTCTGGCGAGTGCGAACGCTCCTGTGCCAATCCCCGGAGGCATCGGCCTACCGCTTGCGACCGCTGCCTGACCGCGGCTGCTGCCTGCTGGATGACTTCGTCCCCGAAGGTCAGCGAGGCGTGATCGGCGAGCGGTTGGTGGTCGCGGGGGCTGCTTACGCGAGGACGACCGGCGTGATCGCCTCATAGAGGATGGTTACCAAATTCTCCTGGTCAAGCGCATCGCTCATCTCCATCTGACCGGATTCGACGAGCGCGCGTAGCGTTTCGAGCAAGGCTTCCGGCGTGTCGGTGCGCATGGTGTAGATCGCCATATAGGGCTGCCGCGGCGCGCCTTCCGCCGTGGGATCGACGAGACGGAAGCGCTGCGCCGACACGAAGCCCGGCACCGCCATCACATCGCGGAGGTGCCGGTCGCTGTACCAGCTGTGATACTCGTTTTCGCGGCCGCTGACCGGCGCGCTCAGCACAACATAGGCATAATCCGGCATCTGTCCCTCACAATGAATTTCTAGGTTTACGCTGGGCGGCCGAGTTGACGGTCTGGCCCGGGTGCTATCCGTGGTACAAGGCTGGGACAGCTCGCGCTTCCCAAATGAAGTCGACGCGACCAACAGGCGGCGTAGGCGGCCAGCCAGCGGGCACCCCCCGGCTCCAGTCAGAAACAGGGCGCCTGCAGCAAAAAACCTGCACAGGCGACCTATCCTTTGCCTCCACTAGTCCTTGCGGTGACGCGTCAGGCGTCCTGCTGAGCCGCCATCGCCGCGAAGAGATCGCGGAATTCGGCAAGCGAGGGTGCGTGGCTGGCATAGCCGCCGTCGACATGCAGATTCTCCCCAGTGGTGTATCGCGATTCATCGGACGCGAGGAAAACAGCCGCCTGCGCGCAATCCTCGGGCGTTCCGATGAAGGGCGTCAATTTGTGCCGCAGCATCAGTTGGCGGATCGGCTCGGGGAAATTGTCCTCCAGCGCCCCGCTCAGAATCAGGCCAACCATCAGGACGTTCGCGCGGATGCCCTGTTTCCCATATTGCGCGGCGATATTGTATGTGAGGTTATGAAGCGCCGCCTTTGACGCGCCGTAGGCGGTCTGCGCGAGATCGCCCTGGAGCGCTTTGGTCGATCCCGTGGAGATGATCGATCCGCCTCCCTGAGCGAGCATGTGCGGGATAACGTGCTTTGCGCAGAGCATCGGTCCGCGCAGGTTGACCGCCATCGTTCGGTCCCACAGGTCGACGTCCATGCTCGCGACATCGAGATCCTTGGTGACGATATCAGGCCCGGTCATCGCCGCATTGTTGTGCAGCACGTCGATCCGGCCGAAGGTCTCCATCGCGAAGTCGACCATCGCCTTAACCTCAGCCTCCACCGAGATATCGGCGAAATAGGGAACCGCGGTGCCGCCCCTTGCGACGATGCCTTGCGCGACCGGTTCGGCCGAGCGGCTGACGCTTCCCACGACCACTTTAGCGCCCTCCAGGGCGTAGCGTTCCGCGCATGCGCGGCCAATACCGGCGCCCGCGCCGTTGATGAGGATGACCTTTCCTGTGAGACGTCCCACGTGCTTCTCCGCTTCCTTGATTATCTGCCGTCCGTGTCAGTAGAGCCTGCCAAACGCGGCCAAATTGAACGGCGCGAACGCAGCGCCTGCGCGCGCCTTGCGGACCCAGCCTGGATCGATCAGCAGCGATCGGCCGACTCCGGCTAGGTCAAACTCGCCGGCGTCGATCCGCCGCGCGACATCGGGGAGGTTGTCGACAGTCTCCACCGATTCGAAGAAGCTGTTCTTGAGTTCCTTGTTGAGACCGATCCCGCCCACTGCCATGGTGGTCTTCCCTGTCAGCTTCTTCGTCCAGCCAGCGAGTGTCAGTGGCGAGCTGTCGAACGCCGGCTTGTGGTAGTAGCGCGTGCTAGCGTCGAAAATGTCGACACCGGCATCCGCGATGGGGCCGAGGATCGACTCGAGTTGTGCCGGCGTATCCGCGAGCCTGGCGTCATAATCCTGCTGCTTCCACTGCGAGTAGCGCAGCATGATCGGCAGATGGCCGACCTCGGCTCGGATCGCCTTCACCAGCTCAATTGCGAAGCGGTTGCGCCGCGCGATATCGCCGCCCCAGCGGTCGGTGCGCAGGTTTGTCTCTTCCCACAGGAAGGTATCGATCAGATAGCCGTGCGCGCCATGGATGGCGATTCCGTCAAAGCCGAGCGCGCGCGCATTGGCAGCGCTGCGGGCGAAGCCGGCGATAACGTCGGCGATCTCCTCCTCGGTCATGCCGCGGGTGGGCGGCAAGACCTTGTCGAGATAGTCGGGAGGCGCGGTCGAGAAGCGGCCGCTCGGCCCCCAGATGCCCGACGGCCGCACCGAGGCGGCGTCAGGGTAGAGGCCGGTATAATCGGTGCGCATCACGCCCTGATGCCAGAGCTGCGGGAATATCACGCCACCGGCGGCGTGGACTTGCTCGACCACCGTCTTCCAGCGGCTGAGCGCCTTGTCGCCGTGCAGCAGGGGCATGTCGTCCTCGCCCATGCTGCCCTTGCCGATCGCGGCGGGATGGTCGACGCCGATGCCTTCCGTGACGATCAGGCCGACGTCGTTCTCAGCCCGGCGACGGTAATAATCCTCGACGCCCTCGCCGGGAATGCCGCCGGGCGAGAAGTTGCGCGTCATCGGCGACATCACGATCCGGTTGGCCAGCGTCAGCCCCGCGACCTGGATCGGCCTGAACAGCGCCGCTATCGCGGCAATATCCCGGCTACTGCTCACGCGATCCGTGGTTCGCGTCCTCTCCACCCGCATCCTCCAGCGTCGCGCCCGCAGGCGACCACCTGCCGTGTAGATAAGACGACGGCTGCCTGACCTGCCGTAGGACAGGAGGACGGGACAGACATTGACGCTGCGCCAACAATGGACGCTGCGTCAACAAAGGACTTCCACGTTATCATGATAATCGTGCATAATAGTGCCCGTCACGCGGCAGAATGACATAATGCGCAGCGGCAACCTGGTATACCAGACAGGCCGTTGCTCGTACTCAGCCAGGTGCAGATCGAGTTTAGGAGAGAAGACTCACATGACCGAAGCGGCAACCGTCACCCTTCCCGAGGGCTTCGAGACTCTGCAGCCTTTCGCCAGTACCTGGGGCAAGCTGGATTCCCAAGCGGACCGTTATCTACTTCGCCAGCATAGCTCGATGGCGGAGCTGAAGGCTTTTTACGATGCCGCCGCGCCGCGCCTCGACGAGGTGTTCGACCATCTCGACAAGTTCCCGATGGACAAGCTGCCCGAGCCGGAGGCGCTACTCTACCGTACCGTGCTCGGTCTGACCGAGGTGGCCATGGCGATCGAGGTGTTCAACCAGCCTTGCGTTCCCTACGCGCCGTTCCCGCACCATATGGCGATCGAGTGGACCGAGTATAAGTAAGAACGTCGGCGCCCCGGCTGATGGCCCGTGGCCGCCCGATTAAAAATGTAAACTGCATGACCAGAAAGGCGTCGTCTGCCCATGTCCGTATGTTCCCTTCCCGAGCAGTTCAGCTTCCTTGAACCGTTCGCCGCGGTTTGGGGCGACCTCCACAGCCAGGACGAACGCTATCTGAAGCGCCAGTCGCTCAGTTATGGCGAGCTCGAGGCGTTTCATGCGGTGCTCGCTCACCGGCTTGAAGAGGTCTTCTCCTACCTCGACGGCTTCGACCCCAACGCGCTGCCGGAGCCGGAGGCGCGCCTGTTCCGCACCGTCCTCGGCCTGACCGAAGCAAGTCAGGCAGTCGAGATTTTCGGTCAGCCGCGCGTCCCCTACGCGCCCTATCCGCACAGCGTGAAGATGGAGTGGGTGGGCTACGAGCCGCATTAATTCCTGTTCAGAAGGCGCCCGGCCAAGAGGTCGGGTGAAGCAAGACATGGCTGATCCGATCAACATCAAATCGCACATGACAAAGGCCGCCGACATGGGCCTGGCCAACGGCCAGGTTCCGGTCGAATATTATACCTCGCCGGAAATCTACGCGCGCGAGCAGGCGATGATCTTCCGCCGCGCCTGGCTTATGGTTGGACGGATTGAGGAGGTTCCGGGCCCCGGCGACTTCATGGTACGCGACGTGCCTCCGCTGGATGCGCGTATAGTGATCACCCACGGCAAGGACGGCTTGATCCGAGCGTTCCACAATGCCTGCTCACATCGCGGCGTGGCGCTGGTCTGCCAGGAGCGCGGCAATGCGCTTACATTCCGCTGTCCGTATCACGCCTGGGTCTACGGCGTCGACGGCAGCCTGCGCGCCATCCCCTCGGAGGAGGATTTTCCCCATGTCGACAAGGCGAAGAACGGATTGGCACAAATCCACCTCGATGTGTGGAACGGCTTTATCTTCCTGAACTTCGCCGATCAGCCGGAGGTTACTCTCCACGAGTTCCTCGCGGGGCTCGACACGATGCTTGATGGCGCGCCGTTCGGTCAGTTCCCCTTCTATCTCCAGGTTACGGACGAAATCGACTGCAACTGGAAAAATCTCGTGAACGCCTTCAATGAAGGCTACCACGTCGCAATCCTGCACCAGAAAACCTTGCGGCCGGCGGTGATCCCGAAGGAAAACCCTTACCTCCATTATCTCGACATCAAGCACTTCGGGCCGCATAGCGCTGGCACGGTGCAACGCAACTTCGACTATAATCCCAACGTGCCGACGCTGAGCTGGGTGTATGCACAGATGCTGCCGACCTCTGCGCCCGATAAACAGGCGATCGCCGAAGGCCGCGCTGGCTTCTACGAGCATCCGGGGATCAACCGCCTCAAGATCCCGAATTTCGGAACCGAGACGATCACGATCTTTCCGAACATCTCGATACAGCCGCTGGCGAACGGCTATCTCTTCTACCAATTCTGGCCGCTGTCGCACAACCGGATGCGCACGGAGGTCCGCATCTACGGCCGTCACGCGCCCAAAAATCTGCGCGAGGAGTTCGCGATGGCCAATACACTGGCGGCGACCCGCGATGTTGTGGTCGAGGACATGGCGATGTCGCGCCTGCAGCAGATCGGCCTACAGTCGGGCGGCAAAAAGGTGCAGAATTTCGGCGAGAACGAGCCGCTGCTGCGCATGTTTACGCGCGACTACGAAGCTTATCTCGCCGGTGGCGGGCTCACCCCCCGCCACGCCGACGCGGCGGAGTAAGCGGCAGCGGCGCTCGCCGCGCCCGGTTGCGCGTGCGGGCCAAGCTGGTCTGATCGTTGCACGTCTTGGGGGCGACGATCACCAGCCGGGCTAGCGCATTCCTCAATCGTTCGGAGCTACCGCTGCGTACGACCCCGTTCCGCCGGATGGCAGGGCCTGTAGTCGGCGATGCTCGCCGTTCCTTGTGCTTTTGTCAGAGCAGCTTGCGCCGTGCCTGTGCCCGGCCCTTCCACAGCAGCAACGGCAGGCGCAGGATCGTCCAGGGCGAGAGCAGGCGGAACGCCGCCCAAAGGTCCTCCGGCTCGACATGGATGATCGTTGCCATCGTCCCCATCATCTTGCCCTTGACGACGAGCCGATTTCCTTCCTGCGCGATCGATTTGACGTCCATCATCTCGATGCCATCCTTGCTGCGCAGCTTCATGCCAGCACCGCGTCGAAATCGAGACCGAGATCCTCGAAGATCACCTGCGCGGCGTTACGCCCGGGACCACCGGTAACTCCGCCTCCGGGATGGGTGCTACCGGCGGTCATGTAGAGCTTGTTCACCGGGGTGCGGTACTGGCCCCAGCCTGGCACGGGACGATTGCCGCCTAGCTGCCAGCTGTAGAAGCCGAGGTGCTGGATGTCGCCATTCACCAGCGATATGTTGTAGCGGATGATATCGAGCGGCGTCATGAAATGCTTGCCCAGGATGTTTTCAGCTGTGACGTTGGGTGCGACCTTACGCAACCCGTCGATGAAACGGTCGGCCCACTGTTCGCCGATCTCGTCCCACTTATCGCGCCCTCCGTCCTTCAGGTCGAGCGGTACGAAGGCGTAGATGTGCATCGTCGCCTTGCCCTCGGGCACGCGCGTCGGATCCGCGCGGAACTGCTGGACGTAGATCGCGAAATCGTCGCGCGGGATCCCGCGCTTCAGTTCCTGGAAGCCTTGGGCAAAGGCGTCAGGATCGGAATGACCGGTCTCGACCCAATAGAAATCATCGATGCCATTGCCCGCCGTAAAGCGTGCCGGTTCGTTCAAGGCGAGGTGAACGGTCATCGGCTGCAGCGCGGCATATTTGAGCACGCTCAACCGATGTTCGAAGCCCGGGGGCAGGGTGGCACCGGCCACCATTGCGGGAAACAGCTGGGTGACGTGGAGGCCGGCCACCACCGCCTTGCGCGCGCGGATTTCTTCGCCCCCCTTGAGTAGGACGCCTTCGGCATTCTGGCCATCGAGCAGGATGCGCTCGACCTCGCTGTTTAACCTGATCGTCCCGCCATGATCCTCGAAGCATCGCACCAGCGCGTCAGCGAGCGCCCCCGAACCGCCGACAGCGATGCCAAGCCCGAACTTGTACATGAACGGCAGGATCAGGTAAAAGCCGAAGCCTGTGCCGTTGTCGAACGGATCCATCATCGTCTCGGACGCGTAACGGGCGAGGGCGATGCGGATCTTGGGATGCGCGATCCATTCGCAGATCAGATCCCACGCGCTAATCGCCTGGAGGCGCATCAGCTCCTGCCCCTCGGGCGACTGGTCCATCATCATCGCCTGCACGCCGGCGGCAGGCGGAACCGAGAACATGCCCATCACCAGCATGTCCAGCGTCTTATCGACCGTACCGACGAAGCGGCGGTAATTGTCCGCGTCTGTGGGGCTTATTTTCGCCATCGACGCGCAGGTACGGTCAAGGTCGCTCCAGAACTCCAGCACCGTGCCATCGTCGAACAGCAGAGCGGAGATGCGTTCGGGATGATTGTAGCGCAGGCCGTATGTAGATAGCAGCCCGAGCTCGTCGTTGCGGATTAGTGGATTGCCCTGGATCAGCGCGTGGCTGACTGAGCAGACGTCCTGCTTGAAGCCTGGTCCCGTCAACTCGCGTGTCGCGACACTGCCGCCCGCCTTGTCGGTCCGTTCGACGACGAGCGTCTTGACTCCTGCCTTGGCGAGATAGCAGCCGACGATCAGCGAGTTATGCCCGCCTCCGGCGATGACAACGTCATACTCCACAGCCATTGGATTCTCCCGTCACTGGCTATTGCGGTTCAGGCCGCGTCCGGCGCCTCGACCGCCTTCATGCCCGCCATCTGCGGCTGATGCGCGAGGTGCCCGCCATCGACCGAATAGGCCTGTCCAACCCCCGCCCGGATCCACTGGGGATCGCCTGCATCGAAGTGGAGCGCGATCGCCCCGCCGCCGATCCGCTCGGCCAGCTCCCGTGAGGGGCCATCGACGATGTCTGCAACGACGACCGTAGAACCTTCCTGCGCGAAGCGTTCGGCAGTGGCCGAGCCGAGGCCGCCCGCTCCGCCAGTGATGATCGCCACCTTGCCTTGAAGCCTGTTCATTCGTTGTCCTAGTTCGCGGCGGTCAGCCCGCGGCTTTGACGAGTTCGGATGCGCGCCAGGCTATCGCCATCGCCGGCGCGTTGGTGTTGCCCGAGATGAGTTCGGGCATAATGGACGTGTCGACGACGCGTAGTCCCTCAACTCTGCGCACGCGCAGTTCCGGATCGAGGACCGCTGTGGCGTCCGCTCCCATCCGGCAGGTGCCGGCGGCGTGGTAGCCGCTGGTGCCGTAGGCAAAACTCGCCTCGATCAATGCCTCATCGCTGACGATGTCCGCGCCGGGCAGCACCTCCGCGGCGATGTAGGGCGCCAGCGCCGGTTGCGCGCCGATCCGGCGGATGTAACCCATCAGCGATACCGTATGCGCGCGATCCTTTTCGGTTGCGAGATAGTTCGCGTCAATGAACGGGGTCTGATCCGGATCACGCGAGCGGATCTCAATCCGTCCTTGGCTTTCGGGGCGCAGGAAATAACCGAACATGGTCATGCCAGGATGGTCATTGATCCCCGCCGGGCCGAAGGAGAACAAGCCTACGCCGACCTGTCCGTCGGGCCGATCGAGATCGGGCATGGTCCGGACGAACCCGCCGAGGTCGAATGTGGAATTGGTCAGCACTCCCCGACGCATGAGGAAGTAGTGCATTGCCGAGGCATAGAGCCCGGGCCCACGCAGCCAGGCATTGTACCCGCCACGGGTCAGCCGGTAACTGATGGATATGGTGCGATGCTCGCGCAGATTCCTCCCGACGTCCGGCGCATCGACCCGTACTGGAATTCCGAGGCTTGCCAGGAGCGCGCCCGGGCCGATCCCCGCGCGTTGCAGCAGCTTTGGCGACTCGATTGCACCCGCTGCCAAAATCACCTCGCGTCGGGCGGTGACCGCGCGCCTGCCCTGTACATCGCGCAGTTGCACGCCTGCGATCCGACGCCCCTCGAAGATCAGCTCCACCACGTCCGTCTCGGTCAGTACGACGAGGTTGCGGCGGTGGCGCGCTGGCTTCAGGAAGGCGCTGGCCGCGCTGAACCGCCGCCCTCCGCTGATGGTACGGGGCTGACGCCCGAAGCCGCCCTCAGCCGTAGCTTGCGCGCCGTTCAGGTCTTCGACAGTCGGAGTACCGGCCTGCGCCGCCGCTGCCAGCACCGCGCGGCCAAGCGCACCGGGCGGCCGTCCCATCGTGACCTTTAGTGGGCCGCCTACGCCGCGATCTTCTGCCGCACCGAGCTCATGGTCCTCGATCGCCGTGAAGCAGCGCCGCATCGTCGACCAACCCCAGCCGGTGCAGCCCGCCGCCTCCCAACCATCATAATCGGCTGGTGCGCCGCGGACATAGACCATGCCGTTGATGGACGAGGAACCGCCGAGGGTGCGGCCCTTGACCCATGCCTCCTCGCGCCGGTTCCCGCCCTGTGATGCGCTGTAGTGCCAGTAATGCGGGTTGCCCGGCGTGTTGAGCTTGCCTATGCCCATTGGCATTGCGATCAGCGGGCTGGAGTCGGGCGGGCCGCTTTCGATGAGGAGCACGCGGCGGTCGCGGTCTTCCGATAAGCGCGCGGCGAGCACGCAGCCGGCGGAGCCTGCGCCGACGATGATATAATCGAACGGTTCGGCGTCCATGGCGGGCATTCAGCACGCGCCCTCAATGATGTAGCCGAGACCGGGGGTGGCCCAGCCGCCGGCGGCCGTGCCCTCCACAGCGCTGGCGTCATTGGCATCAGTGGGCGCTAGCGGCAGGACGTCGTTGGCCGTCGTCTTAGCCGCAAGGTAATTGCGTGCGGTGACAAGGGAAAACTTGCGGGTTTGCTGCTTCGCCATGGCATAGCGGGCGAAGGCGTTGTTGACCAAGATGCCGCTGCGGTCGAACCGCGCCGCCACCTCCCGTCCGTCGAGCCTTCCCATCTCCGTCTCCAGTCGTTCTTACGCCGATCTGGCATGGCGCTTCTGCGCATGTTCCTATCGCCGGGGAGGGGAGACAGCTGTAGACATCCACGATGCTGCCGACGGACGCGAGCAAAAGGCAGGCAAGGCATGACGATCCACAGCGCCGCCAACGCGGCGGCCGAGGCAGCTATAGCGCGCGCGATTCGTGAGCGCGGTGAAATCGGCGTGCAGGTCGCCGCCTATGTTCATGGCGAACTGGTGGTCGATGCCTGGGGCGGCATCGCCGATCCCGACACCGGGCGGCCGGTTGACGGTGAAACTCTGTTCAACGTCTTCTCGGTCACCAAAGGGATCGTCGCCACCGCGCTGCACCTCCAGGCTGAGCGGGGGCTGGTCGACTATGACCAACCGGTCGCCCGTTACTGGCCGGCCTACGGCGTCAATGGCAAGGAGCGGGTCACCGTCCGCGACGCCCTTTCGCATCGCACCGGCGCGCCCCAGATGCCGCCGGGCGCCACCGTCGAGACGATTGGCGACTGGGACCGCATGGCGGAGGGCTGCGCTGCCCTCGCGCCGTTATATCCGGTTGGCAGCCCTGCTTATCAATCCTTCTCCTTCGGTTGGGTTATCGGCGAGATCGTCCGCCGTACCGATCCCCTGGGCCGCGAGTTCCGCCGCTTCGTCCAGGAGGAGATCTGCGTCCCGTTCGGCATCCCTGATCTCTGGATCGGCACCGATCCCGAAGTGGAGCACCGGATTGCCCGTCTCGTCAACGCCGATCGCGACCAGCCGCCCCCGCCCGAAGGATCGCCGCTGGCGCTGTCCATGCCGAATGCCATCCGGCTGATCCCCGAAATATACGAGCAAACGGCGATGCGTCGCGCATGCGTGCCCGGCACCGGCGGCATCTTCACTGCGAGGAGCGCCGCGCGCTTCTGGGCAATCCTCGCCAATGGCGGCGAACTCGACGGACGACGCCTGCTCTCGCGCGAACGGATCGAAATGGCCTGTCAACGGCGCGAGGGAGGGATGGACCCAGACCCCGTCTATTTTGGCGCGGTGATGCCAATCAGCCAGGGCGGCTACTGGATGTATGACGGAATGATGCCGGTTACTTATCCGGTGAAAGCGCCGCGCGCGATCTGTGCTCCGGGAGTCGGCGGATCGCTCGCCTGGGCCGATCCGGACACCGGGCTCGCTGTTGCCTTCTGCCACAACTACATGTCCAATCCCCCCGGCTGCGCCGAACAGCCGGCGAGTGGGATCGCCGATGCGATCCGCGAGGCGCTCGGGCTAGCTTGAGCGGAAAGGCGGGGACGGGCGAAGAGCGTTGCCGTTGTGGGCGCCCCTCATTATGGTCTGCATAGTTCACGATCCTTCGAATCGTTTATTTAAGGAGAGTCATATGGCCAGCGTATTGGAGCGTCCAGCGGGACAGGAGAAGCTGCTCACCCATGGCGGCAAGATGTTCATCAACAACAAGTGGGTCGATGCGAAGTCCGGCAAGACCCTCGACGTCTATGATCCGTCGACGGGTGAGGTGATCGCGAAGGTCGCGGCGGCCGACAAGGAGGATGTGGACGAGGCGGTGATGGCCGCGCGCGCCGCATTTGACGGTGGCGCTTGGTCGCAGCTCACTCCCTCCAAGCGTGGGCAGCTTCTCTGGAAGATCGCCGAGTTGCTGGAGCGGGACTTCGATGCGTTCGTGCGGCTGGAAACGATCGACAACGGAAAGCCGCTCGCCTTTTCGCGCGGCGACGTGACGCTGGCGATCGACATGTTCCGCTACATGGCTGGCTGGGCGACCAAGATCCGGGGCGAGACCACGCCGCTTTCGCTCGGCTTCCCGCACCTCAGTTACACCACGCGTGAGCCAGTTGGCGTCGCCGCCCAGATCGTGCCGTGGAACTTTCCGTTGCTTATGGCGGTGTGGAAGCTTGCGCCGGCGCTTGCTGCCGGCTGCTCGGTGGTGCTGAAGAGCGCCGAACAGACGCCGTTGTCGGCGTTCAAGCTCGCCGAACTGTTCGAGGAAGCCGGTTTCCCCGCGGGGTCGGTCAACATCCTCTCGGGCTTCGGCGAGACCGCTGGCGCAGCGCTTGCCGCTCATCCGGCCGTCGACAAGATCGCATTCACTGGGTCGACCGAGGTTGGCAAGCTGATCGTGAAGGCGGCGACCGGCAACCTGAAGAAGGTGACGCTGGAACTCGGCGGCAAATCGCCCGTAATCGTGCTGCCCGACGCCGATCTCGATGCAGCGGGTGCGGGGGCCGCGGCCGGGATCTTTTACAATCAGGGCCAGGTCTGCACCGCGGGATCGCGGCTCTATGTCCACAAGTCGGCGTTTGACAAGGTGGTGGGCGCGGTCGCTGATCGGGCGAATGCGATAAAGGTGGGCCCGGGTCTCGACGAGTCGAACGACATGGGGCCATTGGTTTCTGAGGAACAGCTTAATCGCGTCATGGGCTTCTTCGATTCGGGCAAGCAGGAGGGCGCCAAGGCGGTGGCCGGTGGCGAACGGCTGGGTGACAAGGGTTATTTCGTGAAGCCCACGGTCTATACCGGCACGAATCGTGACATGCGCCTGATCCGCGAGGAGATCTTCGGCCCAGTGATTGCCGCTGAGCCGTTCGATGATGACGATCTCGACCGGATTGCAGCGATTGCCAACGACAGCGATTTCGGCCTGGCCGCCTCGGTCTGGAGCCGCGATATCTCCAAGGCGTTGAAAATGGCGAGCAAGATCAAGGCGGGCACCGTTTGGGTCAACAGTCACAACGTTTATGACGCCGCGCTGCCATTCGGTGGTTTCAAGCAATCGGGCTGGGGCCGCGAGATGGGCGAGTACGCCATTCAGAACTACACCGAGGTGAAGGCCGTGACCGTCAAGCTCTGACTGTCAGCCGTTGCCGCGCAGACGAAAGGGCGTTGTCCTTGCGGACGGCGCCCTTTTTCGTCTGGCAGCGCGGGGCTTCTCCCCACTGCGGCCAAGCTCTTGGACGGGGCGTCCAGTGCACACCCTGCCGCCGGGCAGGTGGGAGGCGGCCGCACACGGCTAGCCTGCGACCAATGAAGGGCGAGTGGTGCGGTGGTACCGCCCGACGCCAAGCTTTGAGAGGATGCATGATGCAACGTTCGGATTCGGCGGGCCGCCGCTGGTTCATCACAGGCGTATCCACAGGTTTTGGTCGCGAGATGGCGCGCGTGCTGGTGGAGGGGGGCAACCAAGTCATCGGAACCGTCCGTCGTGCGGAACAGCGCGCAGAGCTGGAAGCCGAAAGGATCGACACCATCCTGATGGATGTGAACGACACAGCCCAGGTGGAGGCGGCGGTCGCTGAGGTGCAGGCGCGGTTGGGCGGCGTCGACATCCTCGTCAACAACGCCGGCTTCGGCCAAACGGGCGCGGCCGAGGCGCTCTCCATGGACGAGTTTCGCGCGGTCATGGAAACGAATTTCTTTGGCGCAGTGGCGGTAACCCGTGCCTTCCTGCCGCAGCTACGCGAAGCGGGCGGGACCATCGTGAACATCTCTTCGATGGCCGGACTAATCGGTTTCGGCGGCATGAGCGCGTACAACGCCTCCAAGTTCGCGCTCGAGGGCTTCTCGGAAGCGCTCGCGGAAGAAGTCGCCCCGTTCGGCGTAAAGGTTCTGATCGTGGAGCCCGGTGCATTCCGCACGGACTTCTCGGGACGTTCGATCCGCAACGCGAGCAAGCGGGTCGTTGCTTATTCGGGCACCCAAGCGGGCGAGATCGGCAACCAGATGGGTCAATATCATGGCAGCGAGCCGGGCGATCCCGTGAAGGCAGTGAAGGCGATCATCGCGGCCGTCGAAACCGACGCACCGCCGCTCCGGCTCGCGCTGGGCGCCGATGCGGTCGCAGGCATTGAGGGCAAGATCGGCCGGCTGAACCAGGATCTGGCAGCTTGGCGCGACACCTCTGTGGCGACCGCGTTCGACGCTGCCTGATAACGGGTGCGGCGTCGCGCGGAGGGGGGGCACCGAGCGCCCGTGGCGGTGCGGGAGCGACCGCCGGCGGGACAAGGAAATAGGTGAAGGAGCGGCCATGGTGACCTTCGTAAACGAAGCCGAGGCGATGCGGGCCGTAGAGGGCTTCACCTCCGCATGGCTGGAGCGCGACATCCCGCGCAAGGCGTCCTTCCTCACCGAGGACTTCGTCCTGTGGAACAACTGCTACAAGGTGGAGGCGCCCCGCAACACTGCGCTTGCCTTCTTCAATTGGCTGACGACGGTGATGCGTGGCAACCGATATTATGACATTCGGCGGTACCTGACGCCGACCGGCGTCGTGCAGCAGCATCTGACCTCGTTCGATACTGATCAGGGATCGTTTAAGGACATTCCTATGTTGCTCGTTTTCACGACGCGCGGCGACAAGATCTCGCGCTGCGAGGAATATGTCGACAGCAGCGGGTTGCCGAAGCTGGAATGGCCAGAGGGCGCCCGCTTTCTCTAATTCGCCGAACGACCAGGAGTGACGACAATGAGCGAACAAGCCAATAGCCCGGAGAATGCGCTGACGGCGGTGCGGGCTTGGAATGACGCTTGGATGGCCCGGGACCTCGAAGCCATGAAGAAGATCGCCGCCGACGATTATATCCAGTGGCATGCCACGGTGCGCAAGGAGCTCAGCAAGGACGAGGAGTTCGCGATGCTCGTCGAAGCGCTGAAGGTGATGCAGATCCAGTTCAAGGACATCAAGCTCACGCCCATGTCGAACGGCACCGTCCTGCAGCAGTGCCTCGGCGACATCACCGTGGCGGGCGAGGAGAAGCGCGACGTGCCTTTCGCCATGGTCTATCATACCCGCGGCACGCAAATCACCCGCTGCGATGAATATATGGACGGCATGTCGCTGCCGAAGATTGACTTCACCCCAAAGGGCTGAGGCAGGAAGTCGGCTGATGCGCGGGCTGAAGAAGATCGCCATTGTCACGGCGCGCGCAACGAGAGGCATAATGCGCTACCGCGCGTCGCCCACCCTGACGATATCGCCTCGCTCGTTGCTTTCCTCGCCTCAGAGGAGTCTTCGTTCATCGCGGCCAGACGATCGCGATTGACGGTGGCTCGCAGGCGCATGTGCCTCAGATGGCCAAAACAATGGAGCTTGGCTGGCTATATTCCTAATGCAGCGGCAGCTCGAAGGAGACAGACATGACCCGCCCCACGCGCTTCTGTCGCGTCGCCTGGATCGTCGACAAGATGGATTCCGTGGAAGCACAGCTGCGCGACCTGTTCGGGTTGCCGCTGCGCTTCGGCGAGATCGCGACCGACGTGATCAAGGCCGGTATCGAGGAGCATGGGTTGGAGCCGATCGAACTGTTCGTCCCGCCCGAGCAACTGCCTTTCATGGCCGGGCTGCCCTATCCGTTGGTTGAGATCGCGCTGGCGGTGGATGACTGCGAGGAAAGCTATCGCCGCCTCGCCGCCGACGGGATCCTGCCTTCCTTCACCAGTCCGCTTCCCGGGCCCGACACTCAGGAGCATCTCTACGCCGATGGCTTCGGCGGACTGCCGGTGATGGTCTGCACCGATGGCGACAATGAGGCAATGATGGCGCCGTTCCGCGACCTGGAGGCAGCACCGCCGCCAAAAGTCGGCGTCGTCACCATGGCGGTGGACGACGCGGATGCGGTAGCAGCGCTGTTCACCTCCTATTTCGACATGCGTTTTGTCGAAACCGATCCCGGGGGGCTGGGCGCACGCGCGCTGGTCGGCGGGCATCGGGTGAAGCTGGTGGAACGGCCCGACGCGGATGTCTCCCGCCAAGCGATGCAGTCGCTGCTCGCAGCCGAGATGATGTTCGACGACATCGCAGCGGTGCGTGACCGGCTGGTCGCCGCCGGCTATCCGGTGCTGCGCGAGCGGCGCTTCGCCAGCGGCCGCAGCGGCTGGTACTTCGGCCGGGTCGTCGCCGGCCTGCCGCTGGCCATCTACGACACGCGTGACGATGCAGAGGCACGGGGCCTGGCTTGATCGGACGCGAGCAAGGAGAGGAATATGCTTCTGGACCAACAAGTTGCGATCGTCACGGGTGCGGCGTCAGGCATTGGCGCCGCCATCGCCCGCCGCATGGCGGAAGCCGGCGCCGCGGTTGTCGTTGCCGACATCAATCTGCCAGGCGCTGAGACGGTCGCGCAGGACATCGTGACAGCCGGCGGCAGGGCCGAGGTGTTTGCGGTCGACATCTCCGATGAGGCGAAGGTCGAGGCGATGATCGCCTTCGCCGTCGACCGCTTCGGCAAGCTGTCGATCATGGTCAACAATGCCGGGCCGGTCGCCCTGCTGGCCGCGCATGACCACGAACTTGTCAACCTCGACGCCGATGTTTGGGACCGAGCCTTCTCGGTTCAGCTCAAGGGGACGATGCTCTGCTGCAAGCATGCCGTGCCGCGGCTTCTGCAGGCCGGCGGCGGAGCGATCGTCAACATCGCTTCGGTCGCGGGCAAGCTGGGCGGCCACTATCTTATCACACATCAGTCATCGAAGGCGGGTGTCCTCGCGCTCACTCGCGCAGTGGCGACGCGTCACGGCAAGGACGGCATCCGCTGCAATGCTATCCTGCCCGGCTTTGTCGAGACACCGGCCTATGACAAGATGCCCCCGGCCACTCGCGATACGATCATGCGCCATACCATGAGTACCCGGGGCGGGATCCCCGACGATGTCGCCCATCTCGCCGTGTTCCTCGCTTCCGACAAGGCAGGCTATATCAACGGAACAGAGATCCCGGTCGATGGCGGCTATAGCTGCCATGAGCCGTCGACCGCCGACTTTCAGGCGATGGCGGCTGCCGCGGCCGGCCGCGGCTGAGCGGGCACCGCCGCGCGCTTGGTTTGCTGCGTCTGAAGTGCGTTAGTCCGGCAGCGGCAGGGGCACGCCCATACCTCCCTCGCTGACCAGCACCGGCGCGGGTATGTCGCCGGCTGCGGCTTCGCCCGTCCGTCGGTGCAGCGCGTCGCGAATCTGCGCGTGGCGCTCGGGAGTGAGGGCGAAGCGGCAGACGGTCAGCGCCGCGCCGCCATAAAGCACGGCTGGCACCACGCCATAGAGAAGCATCACCCCCGTGAGCGCCGCGGGCGGATTGTCCAGGCCGCTGCTCGGGCGGAAGCCGATCAGGTCTAACGCGAAATATACGATCCCGATCGATAGCGCCTGACCCAGCTTCTGTGTGACGGTGAGTAGCGCGAAAAGCATGCCGGTGCGATCCTGGCCGCTTTCCAGATGATCCTCATCGGCGACATCGGCCATCATCGAACGCGGCAGCATATCCGCTGAGCATGCCATAGTGCCGCCCCATATGGCGGCGAGCCCGAAGAACCACATGCTCCCCGGCGGCATCGCCATCATCAGCAGCATGTAGGAGGCGAAACCCGTCGTGCCGAATGCCAGTGCGCGATGCTTGCCGATGCGGTTGGCGAGCATCGACCACAAGGGCGCGGCACAGATGCCGACGATGTAGAAGCCGACAAACTGCAAGCCAACATATTCGCGTGGCACCGCCTTCAGCATGGTCAAGAAGAAGAGAAACACGGCTGCGCTGATCCCAAGCCCCAGGCCGATCATCAATTGGGTAAGGAGTAGCAGGCGCGTCGAGCGGACCCGAAGCAGGCTCAGATAATCCGTTAGCCGCGCGCTATGGGTCTGCTGCAGCCGCTCGGGCTCGCGCACCGTGACGACCGCCACCAGCACTGTGACGGGCACGGTTGTCAGCACAAACCAGCCCATCGTGCGGACGGTGAAGCCGCTGTCGTTAGCGATCCGGTTGGCGAAAAGCGCCGGCATCAGCATGACGAGGATTAGCCCTGCCGTATTGCAGATCTGCCACCAGGCAAAGACACGCGAACGTTCGCGATAATCGGGGGTGATCCCTGCCCCCAGCCCCATCTGGGCGAGGATCACGATCGAATAGCCGACATAGGCCAGCACCAGCCCCGCCGACAGATAGATTGGGCCGACGCCTGGTCTGGCCATGAACAACATGTAGGTGCCAGCCATCACAAGCGGCGCGCCCACGACCAGCCATGGGCGGAACTGGCCGAAGCGCGTCTGGCTGCGGTCCATCAGCCCGCCAACGAAGGGATCGAAGAGCAGGTCGGCGAGCCGCACCACCGTGAAGATCAGGCCGACCGCGGCGAGATCGAGCCCCAGCGCGTTGGCATAATATTCGGGAAGGTAGATGATGAGCGGCAAGGTGAGCGCTGCCATCGGCAGCGCGGGCGCGGCCAGCGCGGCAAGGAGGCGGTTGGGAACGCGGCTGGCGGTCGTCATCAGGTGGCCGATCTGGAGGGAAGGGGGTGGGCGGATTGTTCGCAACCCGGGCAGCCTGCCCGTCGGCGGGTTTCGATCGCCGGATGATCTCTAAGCCTTGCATGCGGGAATGCAAGGCTAAGCGGCCAAGGAGACGCGTATGCTGACGGACAAGGTTATTCTGATCACCGGTGCCGGCAGCGGTATCGGCGAAGCTTCCGCCCACGTCTTCGCCCGTCATGGGGCGCGGCTTGTCCTCAGCGACATAAACGGCGATGCGGTCGAGGCGGTTGCCAAAGGGCTGGCAGGCCAGGGTGTCGAGGCGGAAGCGATGCAGGTAGACGTCACCGACGAAACACAGGCCGCCGCGCAGGTGGCGTTGGCGATCGATCGCTATGGCCGGCTAGATGGTGCCTTCAACAACGCCGGGATCGGCTGCGCCGAAGCGCTCACTCACGAGACGGACCTTAGCGTGTTCCGCAAGGTGATGGAGATCGACCTGTTCGGTGTCTGGTTCTGCATGAAGCACCAGATTGCGGCGATGCTGGAGACGGGCGGGGCGATTGTCGTCAATGCTTCGGACGCCGCCAAGCAGGGTACTGTCAACATGACGCCTTATGCCGCAGCTAAGGCGGCGGTGGTCAACATGATGCGTACCGCCGCAATCGAATATGGCGTCCGCAACATCCGCTTCAATGCCGTCTGTCCAGGGCCGATCAAGACGCCGGCGATGGCGCACCATCTATCGGAGCTGGGAGCGGACGAGTCCTATTTTCTCGACGGTGTACCCATGCAGCGCTTCGGCCGGCCGAGCGAGGTGGGTGAGCTGGCCGCCTTCCTCCTGTCCGACAATGCGAGCTACGTCACTGGCCAAGCGGTGTCGGTGGACGGCGGCTTCGCCGCATCCTTCAGTTGAGGGGAGGACGGCGGCACAGGGCGCTCTTCGGAGATCCGTAATGAGAGACGGCAAGGACGATCCCGCCTCATCGCTGTCGCGCAACTCGGCCGCCACGATCGACCGCATTCTGGCCGGAGCCGAGGCCGAGTTCGGCACCAAAGGCCTCGACGGTGCGAAGATCGAGGATATTGCGCACGTCGCCGGAATTAGCAAACAGCTAATCTACCATTATTTCAGCGGAAAGGACGCCCTGTACGGCGAGATGCTGGCGAGAATCGCGCGCCGTAATTACGAGAAGCTGATCGCACCAGATTATGATGCGTTCCCCCCCCTCGATGCCTTGCGCGCCTTTTTCGAGACATTGTTCGATGCGTACCAGGCGGATCCATTCTCGGCCACGGTGACAGTTGACCAGGGGCTGCATGCCGGCGCGCAGGTGCGCTACAATCGTGGGGTCGAACGGCTCCGCGAGACGCTTCACGCCCAGCTGAGCCGGGTGCTCGAACGTGGCCAGGCATCGGGCGAGATCGTCGCGGAGCTTGATGTCACGACGCTTCATTTCCTCGCGGTGGTGGTGGCCACCGGGTGCGTGTCACTGCGCCCGATGTTCCTGCGCTACACCGGCCAGGATCCGCAGGGAGCACTGAGCGATGACAGCCGCTGGCGTACATCGATCAGCAACTTCTTCCTGCGCGCGGTCAGGGCCTGAACCGGTCGTCGCAATGGTCATAGCAGGGTTCCGCCATCGACATGGAAGATCTGCCCGGTGACGAAGCTCGCCTGCGCTGATGCGAGATAGAGGACCGCTGAGGCCACTTCCTCGGGTGTTGCCACGGTGCGATCCAGGGGGCCGGTGCGCTGCAACTTGGCCATTTCGGCAGGATCGGCCTTACCGAATGCATGGGTGAAGATGCCATGTGCGGGGTGGAAGCGGCTACCGCTGCTGAACGCGGCTGGGTCGCTGGCCAAGGTGGCGTAAGGTGCCACGCAATTGACGGTGATGCCGTGCTGGCCCACTTCCTTGGCAAGGATCCTCGTGAAGCCGTGGACCGCCGCCTTGGCCGCGGAATAGATGGACAGCATATAGTCGCCGACGCTGCCGGCGGTCGAGCCGATGTTGATGATGCGTCCGTTCCCCCTGGCAATCATCGCCGGGAGCGCGGCGCGCGTCATCCGCAGCGTGGTCATCAGCGTGATGTCGAGATCGGCCTGCCAGCTGGCTG